>ERZ1292629.1685-Hain-H43-01um-R1-1685-length-20779-cov-18_pt1 | contig 20779 bp, 36 predicted proteins | sample MGYA00564399_ERZ1292629 | MGnify/ENA primary metagenome ERZ1292629 (study PRJEB36523, sample SAMEA6512636) | groundwater metagenome | collected 2019-01-08 | study: AquaDiva: Metagenomics assemblies of 32 groundwater samples | reverse complement strand
CGCCGACCTGCGCGACGCCATCCTGTGCGGGGCCGACCTGCGCTACACCGACCTGAGCAATGCCACCCTGCGCGACGCCAACCTGCGCCGCGCCAACCTGAATTGGAGAAGCCACGCGCTCATCAGTGAAATTCTGTGGCAAGCGGCCACGACCACTGATCAAGAAATGTTGGCGGTCTTTATCGGACGCAAAACAAATTGGTGTTGGGATCAGTGGCTCGCCTTCGACCACCCTGAGCGAGAATGGGCGCTCGATGAGCTGGCCAAGTGGGTGAAGCCCTCCGATGGTGCGCCGGAGGAGCTCACTTCACGAGCTCAAACGCTGCTTGGATAGCTGCGAGGATAGTCAGAAAGCCCGGCCGTCGAGGTCGGGCTTTTTCATTCACAATTTGCGTCGATCTCGTTCCTCAGAGGCCTTATCGTGTTCCCGAATGGCACCCGATAAACTCTTGAAATTATCTTCCAGGCGGTCGGCAAGTTTTGCCACAGTATTCTCTATGATCGTCTCTACTATGCTCCTGGGCAGAATATCCCCCCTCAAGAATAAGGTCAGAAAGAGTACCAGCAGGCCCAGGACTCCAGCAGTGTTGATGATCTCGATCCAGGAAGTGGGTTGCATCATGCGAACCTTATCGTGGCCGCGATGAAATGTAAATCGCCGGCAGCCGTATCTGCGGCATTTCCACCGGTACGGGTGAACGTCGCCAGGATCAGGTCGCCGGCCACGTAAGCCAGGCTGATGGTGAAGGTGGTCTTCTTCAGGTACTTGGCTGTGCCTGGCACGGCTATCGTCTGTACGTGGCCGACCATAGCCGCATCGGTGTTCTCGCCGGTCGCCAGGGCATTCAGATAAATATCGAAGTAGACGTTACCGGCTACGGCACTCTCCATTGCCCACCATACATCCGCGTAAATGGTCGAGCCACTGGGGCCAGCCGGATATTCGATGGCCGCTCCGATGATCTCGGAAGCCGCATCGTCGAATCGCCACGTGAGAACCTGACGAGCGCCGCCTGACCAGCCTAATAAGCCGGCAGCAGGGGCACCAAACGAGATACCGAAGTCTCCCGCTGTCATAAATCTGCGGCGGGGATTGATGCCCTCTTGCGTCTGCACGGCCACCATCGCGTCTTGCAGATTGTTGACATCGGCGGCTAAAACGTAATCTACGCCATCCACGTTCGTGACAAAAGAATCAATTGTCCCGGGCCAGGTAGTAGTCATCGCTCCATACCTCGCTTCTCCATATTTGAACGCGCCGTATTTTGACACGTCATACGAATACCCAATAAGGCTCTAGTTTGAAGGTGGTCCTGACCGATACACCATTCTGGCTGAGCCATTCATGTTCGATCTTGCCGACGCGATAATTTACCGAGGTGATCCCCTTCGCCGCGATAGTCAAAACCAGGCGATCGTACAAATCCCAATAGAATTGGTAGGTGGGCCGTCCCTCGAAGCGGATGATAGGTGTTGCATTGGGGTCTTTCAGGTTAGCCAGGAGAAAGTCTGCTAAATCCTGGGCAACTACACTATCTTCCTGCCAGCGCGAGTCAATGATCAGTGTACGAGGGCCATAAGCAGCCGCGCTAGCGGCATTGTTGTTCTTGCGCACCGTCTGGTTGGGCGGATAGATAGCATTCCCCACCGCCCGCAGCAGGGTGATGTACCCGGCGCTCCCATAATTGTTGGTGATGGTGATCTCGGCTCCATCGCCGATGTCGGTATTGTAGGTCAGCGGGCAAGATGCCGTCATATCGGTGCCCAGGCCATCGGCCTGGGTATTGACGGTATGATTGAACGTGATGCTACTGCCACAAGGTCGCCAAGTCGAATAGCTGAAAATGGCGTCTACGTTGAATACTTCCCCATTGGCAATAGCCGGTGTGTCCCTGAGTTGCCAGAGAGTAGTATTCACCGGATCGAGTATCTTCGGGTAGGAATAAATCTCGATACGATTCCTGACGACTTCCCAGGGTTGCGGCAAGACCATATCACTTAGCAAAGTATCCTGGGCAACAGTGCTACTTTGCTCGTAGGTATAATTCCTGCCCCGGAAGTTCGGCTGACCATCTTTATCATGAATGAAAACACCTAATTCTGCATCCTCCAGTTGGTGGATAGCATCCAACGCATTTTGCTTCCAGGCCCACCAATAATCCAGGCTATCCACTGAACTTACAGAGCTCGATCCCCATTCAGCCGGCCAGTCCGCACCGGCCAATATGTGGTCGATGCACTGGGCGATAGTCTGACTGGATTGCAAGCCCTTCTCAATCGACCTGTCCCTGAGCCATTGCAAACCATCGTGCACTACGATTCTGACAGTCTCATTTTTCCCCCTGGATAATGGCTGAATATCCTGAATTGTGCCACGCATCACAGAATATTCACTGCCGGAAGTACCGTTCTTGACTTTGATCTGAACGAATTTGCCGGGCTTGACGTAAGGATAGAGTGGGGAGCTCGTGTTCCAGGGATCATACCGACCATCGGCATTATCGAAAATGCCTACCGCCTCGCCTACCCCGTAATGCTCAAATCCTCTCCCATCCGGTCGCAACAGATAATCTCGCCCTCGCTGAGACGAAAACCCTATCATTCTCACAGCTTCGTTGTTGAAGGTGTTGGAAGGCGGGCTATAGGATAGGTCGCCCTTCCAATCCACGCGAAATTGCCACAGGTTGAAATTCTCGGTGGGCGTAGCGCCATACAGCTCAGCGCCATACAGAAAAGTTCCATATCGCGCCACTATTTAATCCTCTTGGGCATCTCAACCCAAAACAGGATAGTGAAGATGATCGTAGCTATCAGAAGCGCCAGGCCCATTAGGCCACCCCACGCAGGGCCGCCTGGATGAAGGGGGCCAGCTTTTGCTCTGCCTCGTAGCGGTCGGCCAAACTTACCATGGGCGAGTAATTCAGGTAAACGTTGACAGTTCCACCGCCGCCACCGCCCGCCGCCGCCGCCGTCGACGAAGCCATTGGCGGTATCATCCCGCCCAGGCCCAGGTTGACGCCCTTCGTGGCATCGGCAATCCCCCTAAGCCCCAACTCCAGGGGAGTTGGTGAGCCCGGGATCATCCAATCGGGAATGGCATCTACCGCCCGCTCGGCCGCGTGTCGCATGTCGTCGAAGCGATCGATCACCCAACCCAGGGCATCGGCCAAGGTACGCACCGCAGTGGCAATTCCGCGAATGATGGGGGCGATCAAATTGAGGGCTGCTTTCACTATCGTTAACGTGACTTCCAGGCCAATGAGGATTGCACCCAAAATATCGAATTCTCCGGTATTCAGACCCAAGGCGTCGGTTATGGCTTTTATGGCTTTCCCAACCTCATCCATTGCCGGTTTGAGGATTTCTTTAAATTCCTTGCTCGCCTCTTTCAAGCGAGGAGAGACTTCCTCCTTAAACCACTTGACCAGGTTTTGAATGGCAGGCACCAATGTGTTGGTTACGAAATCCGAAAGCCCCTTGAGAATGGCCTGGAACTCAGGAGAATTCAGGCCAGAGATGAGTAATCCCGCCAATTCTGTCAATATCGGGATGAAAGCGGCTCCAATCGTTTCTTTGACGTCCCCGAACTGATTCTTGAGGATCGTGAGCTGGCCGGTCAGCGTGCTGCCGGCCGCAACCGCCAACCCACCGAATTCTGTTTCGAGCTCGGACAGAATAACCTTTTGGGCGGAGGCTACGTCACCCACCGCCATAAAGGATTTGATTTGCTCCTCTTGTTGGTCGGTGAGTTGCACACCCACACGACGTAACGCCCCCACTCCGGCGATAGGATCATTCAGCGCCTTGCCCAGTAGCACCGATGCCTGATCCATACTGCCGAATTTCTGAGCCATATTGAGCATGGCTTCGGTGGCCATGGGAAAGACATCTTTGCCGATGTTGGTGAAAGTCAGCAGCATGCTCTCCCCGGAGAGGATAGCGTCGTCCTCGAACATGGTGAGGCTCTGAAATTCACTGGCGAGCTTATTCGCCATCTCGGCCGTGACACCGGCCTTGCCGCCCGTGCTTTCCAACACTGCAGCTAATTCGGCCTGCACCAATTGGGCTGCCATAGCCTCCTTGGTGGCGTCTACCAGAGCCGCGCCCAAACCGATGACAGCCGCTCCAGCTATGGCAATTCCTGCCGTGGCTGCACCGGCTGCAATGGTGCCTACGCCGCCAAGCGAGCCGATAATGCCATCTAGCCCCTTTTTGGCGTCGCCGACCTGGTCAACTATTATGGTTAGGGTACGTGTTGAGGTCGCCATTTCTTCCCCCAAAACATATGACGGCCGTGTTCATACATTTTAGTGCACTGGGTTTCCTTGCATCCCATTCAGGTAAAAGTATTCGGTCAGGCGAGCTACCCACTCCATAGGCTCGTTCTCTATGTCGCTTGGCAGTTTGTGCCAGTCCATTCTTTCACACAGCAAGATCACATTCATCCATTCTGGCAAGTCCGTCATAGGTGTCCTACCAGATTTTATGGCGTTAAGATAGAGGAGGAGAGCTCGCCGCTCGCTTTTGGGACTTCGACTGCCTTGAAGGTGGTATTGAACCAATCCAGAAGCTCTGTAACCTGCTCTATGGTTAATTCCACGATGCCCACACTCAACGGTACGGGCTCCTTAGTATCCGGATCGATAAAATCCCACTCCGTAACCAATTCCTTGGCAAAGTTTACAATCTTATCCTGGGTTTCTATGTCCGCCATATCCAATTTGCCATCTGGGAAAAGCTTGTAAGCTTGCCGATAATGCCCATATCGGATAGTCCTAAATTTGATCACGGGGTCCTCCTATAGCGCAGCCACATCAGTGACCACGACTACCGCTCCGGTATTGTCGCTGGCGTCTTTCTCGCCCAGGAGCGTGATCTTGATCGTATTGTTGCCGTCACGATCGTCGAGAGTCGAGACCTCTTCGACCATATACATTCCGTTGATTTTACAGCTATCGTTGGCATCCACCAGCCCCTTGATCTGCACGGCATATTGAGTGGTGGCCAGAATGGCGTCAGCAAACGTCTGGGCCTCAGGCGCTGACACCTCGAGAATCAATTCCAGGGTCATCTTGTATCTACCGTTGCCGCGTCCGTTCGGATATAGGCTGCCTGCGAACTGCTTGGCGTGTTGATACTCTTCCAACTTCCAGGTGAATTGGATGAGCTCCTCGACGTTGGTCACACCGATCCCCGCCCAGGTGGTATCGACATATAGTAACGTTTCCGCCATCCGGATGGGAGTGACGGTATCATCTATGGCTGGCGTGGCAGAGAGAGCAGCGGGCAACGTAACCTCTCCGCCATCCAGGTCGGCTGTTACTTTCCAGCCCTTGCCGGCTACGCCCTCGATGGTGAGGGATTTGGCGAAAACGTCCTCAGCCCGAACAAGGTAGGTATTCACGTCTGCCGTGTATTCTAGGGTCCACAAGCAGAAGGCCAGCAGGCCACTGGCAGTCGTATTAGCCAATGTGAATGTCCAGGTGTAAGGGGGGCCAGCGGAGGGTGTAGGCTCCCCAAGCGCCATAGATAATGGGATGAGAATTTCCTCGTAGACCGCATCCGGTAGCACGAGCTGGCCCTGAGGCCTGATCGAGCCGATATAATGCCTCGAAGGGGCAAAAGAGCCAATATCCTCTTCGGGGTGGATTTTATCTACCATTGGCTGCACACTGCTGGTGGCGTGCAACGCCACGTCGACGTTCACCCCTGTGCCGGCAACGGTTTGCTTCCCAACCAAAACCTGGCGAGTAGCTTTAGAACTCATTTTCTAACTCCCTGTCACTTTGACATTCAAAATGTGGCGTTCCAGGCGATAGGGAACGCCGCTTATCTCGGTAAATGAAGCAGTCGATTCCTCTTCCAAGTGCAAATGGCTCCAGGTAGTATCACCCACATTTGCTTTTACCACGGAGCGTACCGCCTCGTGCATCGCGTCCAAGGCATCCTCGCTAGTAGCATCATCGCGCGGCGCCAATGCGTCTACAACGAACGAGTAGAAATCGTTGCGCAGAGCGGCGCTCATGAGTTCGTGGCGGCTTTGGTAGGTATAGACCGCCAGAATCTTGGTCGTGACCGCGCCGAGAACTGCCGGCTTGTAGCCTACCACCAGATTGAAGGTGGCGTCGGCGTCGAAGAGAGTGACCAATTGGTCGCGGACCTGCTTGCGTGTGCTTGCCATTAATATGGCTCCACAATCTTATCGAAAAGTTCTTCCCAATCGAAATCGTCGATTGCCTGCTGAGCGAAATCGTGTTCGCCCCCCCGATCTGCCTCGAAGCCGGCATAATAGGCGTCGGCGCCAGCCTGACCATATTTTTGGTAGATCGTGGATTTCATGTAGCCGGTGATGACGTGCGCATATTTATGTAAGTCTGGATCAAGCATCTTAGGGATAATGCGCCTGATCTCCCCAATTTGGGATTGCACGGCGACTAATGCCCGATGCACCTCCGCCGCGCCGAGGATCCTGACCGCCATTAGAGATTCTCCTCTAGCACCAGGTGATAGTAGATACTCAGGCTGCCCTGAGCAGCCCAGGGATGCACGGCCTTGACGATGTACGTCGTGCTATCCGCGATCAATTGATCGCCAGCCTGGAAGGCGGTGTACTCCGTAAAGCATTGGCGGGCCATATAAAGCTTGTCCAACGGGTATGCCTGAGCCTCAGCAGCCACCATCGGGTCTATCGGAGAAATGGCAATGCCGGAGGCTATCGTAGTCAGCGTAGTACCATCGCTCCGCTTGTGCGTGCACGTCTCGGTCAGGTACTCATTCATCTTCAGAAACGCTGTCTGAATGAGACGCGATATTGTAGTCGATGTAGCCGGCCGTGAGCACCGCTGCACCGATGCCGTATTTGGTCTTGAGCATATCGCTCAGCCGCTTCATTCTGGCTTCCAGAAGCGCAGCCAGTTGCGAGAGTCGTTCCGAGCGCGGGCCCAGGGTCGTATCCACCTTCGCCAGATTTCCGGCGATATTCTCCAACAGCCGGAATTCGGCCAGGGCCAGCAATTTGTAGGGATTGGCGCACGCCGCCACCTCGGCCGTCGTCGGATTGGTGATGTCGGCTACGCTTTCCCCGCATTCCAGAATGCCGAAGCTGATAGGATCAGCCAGATCGGCGTTGGTGCCCACAACCGTGATTGCCATCGAGACGTAGGCCATCAGGGCCGAAGCCCGCGCAACTAAGGTAGTTTCGATGTTGGCGCGCGTGACCGTCATTGTTTGCGCATCCGCTCTACGGCATTCGCGTTGGCTACATCGTGGAAGAAAAAGCCGAGAATGGCGCTCAATCCAGCCACCAATACCTCCGGCACCGTTTGGCCGATGATGGAAAGGTAGATGACGGCACCCGCCAGGCCAATCGCCAGCGCCGCCATTACATACGATTTCATCTGAGAATTCATCGCATCACCACCTTGATGGTCGGCGTCACGGTGTTGGTATTGGTCAGATTAGCCACGATGCGCCATTGGTACAAGTGAAGCGGAGTACTGTCCACATACCCCGAAGCGTCCGCAGCATTGTCATTCAGAAGCACAGCGTTATCATTATGATTTACCCAGGTGCTCCCATCCTGTGACACCTCGAGCTCCAGATCCAGCGTGTTGACCGTGGTCTGGTCGATATTGTAGTACATGTCCACGTATTGGTAGCCACCCCCGACCTCACCCGAGTAATTGGTATCGGCCGCGATGGGCGTTCCACCCGTCACAGTGATCTGGCGATATCCAGGTGGACTGTAGACCGGGGCGAAACCAAGGGACGCAAAGATCCCCAGTAGGAGCAAGCCGGCCATCAAAATGACCAGGAACAACCGCAAAGACTTCCGTTCGTTAGACATTTTCAATTCCTCCTTGAGGAATTCCTTGATTAGTTATTGCTCCTGGATATCTCTACCCACCGCGTTCCGTCCGCCCACAAGGTCAGAGTGTCATACTGGCCCAGGGTAACTGTGCTGGCTAAGACCTGGTTGCCGGTGTCTACGATCACGATACTCTGAGCGCTGGTATTGATGAGTACCAACGCCTGGCCCGCAGTCCCGGCCGTGATAGTCGGCGTCACTGTACTTGCCGCCTGGATGGGTTGATACGTCCCCGTGGCGGTGAAAGCGGCGCCGTTCGTCACGGTGATAGCGGTTTGGGCAACGACCTTCAGTTTGTCGGCGACGATCGTATCCCCATCGCCCTGTGTAATCGTGCTATCGAATCTCGCAGGGCCATCCGCCTCGAATGAGCCTTCGACGTAGGCATCCTCGCCATTCTGAGTGACAGTCGGTGTGCCGTTGCCAACTTTTAGGTTGCCAGTTACGGTCAAATCGCTCCCCGTCCCGGAGAACGTCATGTCTCCGCGGAAGGTGGACGCGTCGGTGACCAACAGCTTTTTGGTCAGGATGTTCTCGAAGCGCTGATAGGGCCCCTGGGCAGAGACTACTCCGCCAACTACGAAGGACACCAACAAGGCCGCAACGAGTAGCCTACCGAGAAATATGAGATTTGGGCGCATATTTCACCTCCTTGGTTGGTTTTGGCCGCGCAGATACTTCCAACAGGAGATTCTCGATAGCGTCGAGCCGTTTGGAAAGCTCGTCCAGCTTATCCAGAATTTCCTGCTTGTGTACTTTATCCCGCTTCTGCATCACGGATTGAGTTGCCATAATCCTACACCAACGTCGGATTGGAATAAGATCCGCCAACGCCACATTCAACTACGCAGCCGTTCAGCCGGTTGGCGACGCCGAAGCCGAAAATATGCCGCCACGTGGTTTCCTTGAAGGGGAACACCTCGTCCCGGGCGACGATCTGCAAGTCGGTGCCCAGGCCAGGGGCCGGGTCGACTCTTTTCTTGAGCGGCGCTTCTGCACCGGCGTGCACTGAGAGGATGTAGTTGGCCGGAATCATATCCCAACGCACGATCCAGGCACCGGCTCGGTGCCGGCCAATGACCGTACCAGGAATATTGGCCGGTGCTCCCACGGGCGTGGCCGACTGAGAGCCTTCCGCGATCTGGCGCTGGTGGATCTCCTCGAAATCAGTCAGCGCCGATACTTCAGAAACCTCAGCCTTGTTGATGAAGCTGACGATCTCGCTCTCACCGGCACCGACTCCGAAATGCTCTTCCAGCTCGTCGATGATTGAGAAACTGGCCGGCGTAGTCATACCCACACCTGACCACGGGTCGTGCGTATCGTCGATGGCAGTCGCCGCGAAACCGGTTTCCGCGTAATGCTCGTCGTCGGCATCGGTGACGCTACCCAGGATGGGCGGATAGGTAGTCCCATCGGTATTCGCCAGACGGGTGATGGTCAGGTCGCCCCAACGCTCATCGCTGAACGTGGCGTTGGCCCGGTACATCAACGCCTTGAGTAATTCGAAGCGGACCAGGTTGGTGTTGGCCTGGATCACCGCGTTGATGTGGTTGTCCAGCTCAGCCACGGTCATACGGGCCATACTGATGTCGTTGCCCGTCAGCATCGAGCCGAAATCCTCCATCGGGAAAGCCACGTCCCAGTAGCCAGCCGCCTTCATCGACGGAAAGCGCCCATCGGACCCGCGCCGCGCCAAGTACAGATTGGCCGGCGGCAGGCGATAGCGCTCCTTGTAGTTGGTGGTATTCATCGACACGAAGAGAGTCAGCAGACGGTTGAGGTCTTCGCTGGCCCTATCGACCCAAGCCTGGGCCGCTTCGTAGATGACCTGTTGTCCGACGGTGGCCGAAAAAACGTAGTCACTGTCGGAAACGTTCAGATGCCCAAAAATAGCACTCATGTTCTATTCTCCTTTAGGTTGCCAAGGCCTGAGCCTGATTGATCTGAATGCGGACCACTTTGGTGGCCGCCTTATCAGCCAGGGCAGTCACACGGCCCACGATGAAAGTCTTGGTTCCGGCGGCGGTAGACATCACACCGGCGGTATCGTGCACGTAGAGCAGGGCTCCGGCGTTGAGGGCAGACACGGTAAAGCCATAGCATTCCCCGTCCTCCAGGACGGAAATGGCCTGGCCCGCGCCGCCGGCGTTGAGCGCCACTCCCTTGCATTGATTCAGCAAGTACGTGGTGTCGCTGCCGTCCGCCGGATCGATGGTGCCGTCGGTATCCATCGCCACCAATTGCCCCTTGGTGATCGCGGCTCCGGCGATGTAATCCTTCACAGTGGCCTTGTGCGGATCCACCAGGGCTATTTGCGCAGCGGTCAAAGCAACTTCGTTTGCCATTTGAAAATCTCCTATAATCTGATTTTTGGTCGGGCTTGCTCCACCTTTTCGCTCGTGGTAGTCGCCCCCGTTTTACGCGGTGTGCCCAGGCCGGCGCCAACTTGCCCTATCAGATAGGGCTTGGCTTTGGCTAGAGCCTCTAGGGATTTCTCGAACCCTGCGATTTTGCCATCTTCGCCTACTTCAGCCTGGCTCAAATCAGCCAGGGCAATAGCATCCTCCGGGTGAGCAAAGCCAAGCTCAGCGGCTTTCGCCACCACAGCACTGTGAATCTTGTGCTGCTTTAATGTCGCCAAGGCTTCATCGCGCTCCAATTGGGCCTGGATGAGCGCCTCTTGGGTGTCAGTCCCCGCGTCTTTATTTTTGTCGAATTCTTTGAGCTTCAAGCGGAATTCCTTCGCTTCTTGCTCAGCTATGATTCTCAGCCTCTGCACACGGTCGATTTCAGCTAGCGCCTGTTCGAGCGTGGTAATGCCCTTGTCTACAATGCCCTTTTCTTCCTCTGCCACTTCCCTTATCCTTTCAGCTCCTAGTCATATTGTTGAGCGTGGCCGCCAGTTTTCTCGCATCGAAATTCGATTTGAGCTGCTTGAAACTGTGCCAACGACCCTCGCGGAATTCACGTACCTTGTTGCCGTACACGTGATATTTTGCCATCCCTTCACGGCTCGATACGAAAGGCGCTTTCTCTTGCTCGATAGCCTCGTCGCGCATTCCTGACGTGACGTCAGGATCGACGTACTTTTTGGCGATCATCGCCACGCTGGTGCGACAACCATTGTGAAAAGGTGGATCGTGCATCTCGCTCGCGTATTGCGGCGTGCCACTCAGCTTGAAATTCTCTTTTTCTTCCACGATCTGCCCGTGTACATTTAGGCAGGTTTCCGTGGTTTTGTTGTCAATTACGGCCACCGCTTGGCGGACGAATTCCTCTTCTTTGCCGACCGTCGCGGCCATCGATACTATGTAGCCGGCCACAGCCAGTCGCGTCGCCCAAAATGTCACGCTGCCGATGACGGGCAGGGGATCGAGTATCCCCGCTCGATTTTCGCCGCCGAATACCTCATCCTGGCTGGCACCCAATTCCAGGATGTCCTCAGCGATATCCAATTGCAAGGCTACTTGCTGCTCGATGGTGCCCACTGGCTTGAGCAAATCAGGTATCGATATCCGTGGAGATTCTCGATAGATCAGCGCATCGCGTGTGACGTGATCGGCTGAAATGCCGGCCGCGCTGGCTAAATGAACCACTGCCGCTCCACGCACGGCCGCCCTGAGTGTCTGCGCCGCTTCTGGCGTAATGCCCTTTGTCGCCAGAATTGCATAGGCCGTCCAAATCGGCCCGTTGCCGGCTCGGATCTCGTCGAAAAGCAGGCCCAGGGCGACTACCGTTTCGATGGCTGAAGCGATTAAATCATTGTGTGGGTTGGGCATTTTCGTCTCCGAACCACAGATCTATTTGCTCCTGAGTGTAGCCATTTTCGAGCAAGTATGCTTCGAGGGGCCAGCCCGCTTCTACCGCCACTTTCGCCGCTTCCCAAAAACTCTTGTTGCGCTCAGCAATATCCAACTCATCCAGCGCAAATACCGGCCGGTCTGCGATGCTATGCTCCAATGCCCCCTGCCCGTAGCTGTCCAGCGAAATGCCAGGAAAAAGCCCGCGCATTCCGCCGATGGAGAGCGCCATCTGCTGCGCGCGCACCAGGGCATCATCATAGTTGGCTCTGAGTTGTTTCACCTTCGTCGCCGCCGGCTGCCGCGCCTTGCTTAGCGCCGTGCCACTCAGCGCCCCTGATTTCTGTATTTTCTCGAAAGTCAATTCGGGGTAATCTGCCTCGAGATCCTCCAGAATGGCTGCGATGTGGGCCACCGCGCCGGCGATGTCCACCGGCGCCACCAAGGGCACAGCTTTGGCCTGCGCATCGGGCGAGTACAAAATTGGCTCCTCTTCCCGGATGGGATGCGGGTAGCTCTGCTTCTGCGTGCTCGTCAGCGATTGATAGCGGCTAGCCATCTGGATACCGCCATCGCCGCTCGGCGCAAGTTGCCCGCTGAAAAGCCAGCCCGCGCGCATCATGCGCCGAATGCGATCCGTAAGCACGCTGGCCACGTCGTCAATTTCCTGGATGCGAGAACGAGCCGCGTGCAGCTCCGATACTCCCCATTTATGCCCCACTGAATTATGCCTCACATGCACCAAAGGCACAAATCCATAGGGTTCGCTCCATTCCGCCGCTTCGCCATTCCAGGCGAAAAGCGCATTGTCGGCAAAGGTGCGAAATTCTACGCTTTCGCCATTCCGCGTGCATTCCTCACGGAATTGGACTGGCCGGCCATCTCGCATGGTCGGGTAGGTGATGACGTAGGATTTCACGTTGGTCATCTGATCCTCGGTAAAATCCTCCACGACGCTCGGATGCACGATCTCCAGGTAGACCTGCTTGACGGCATCCACCACCCGAATGAATACATCGCCCAAAATCGAGCCAAGCAATGGCACCACGTCCTTCTCGACCTTCCAATTCGACCAGAGCCAGATTTGCGCAAGCGAAGGGCGTAACGCTTCAATCTCAGTCTCAATCGGGAGAGCGCCATCCATTTCGGCCTGGGCATCGAGGTTGCCACCCCATATGTACGATTTGGCAAACTCGCCCAAACGATAAGCCGGACTGTAGATGCTGCGAATGGCCTTATACAGCGACGCCGATGTCTTGTAGCCATCCGCAAACGTGTGGGCCAGCGTATCGTAGGCCGTATTCTCATAATGCGCCCAGTAGAGCGCGTTGCGCAAGCGCCGTGCCTCGAAGAGCCCATATTGATCCGGCAGGTCTGGCGTCTGGATAGACAAGTAGGCCATTTTGAAGGCAGGGGTATTAAGCAAGATATTCCCTCAGCGCCTTATCGGTCGCTTCGTCCATGGCTGGCTGACTGATGAGCGAAGCGGCTGCGCGAAACGCATCGCAGTAGTGGAATTGATCCTTGTTGACGATCTTGTCGGTCACCTCGCCATCTTGGTTTATCTCCCGGCGGTAATTCTGAAGATCCTTTTTGAAGCCTGATAAATTGCGAAAGAGGCAAATACGTCTCTCTCGGAATAATGACACCCCGCGATCAATACCAGGCTCAATCTCGACAATTGGAGGCTTAAGCAGGAGTAGCCCGTTGTCCAGCCAATCCCGGCGCTCCTGATCTTCAGAGGGCCCGCCCCCCACGAATTCAACAACTTTCCATTTCCCCTCTTCCTGCTGCCTGTGAAATTCAACATGTTCCCTCGTCGATTTCCCGAGCTCGAGATACTCTCGATAGGCATACCAGAGATCGACAGATTTATCGAAAGCCAGCGAAATGCTAGCACAATGCCCCCCCGACGGGTCCACTCCTACCACGCGCGGCCAATCGAGGGGGATTTCGAATGGCTCGCAATCGTGCGTTTGGGGATCGTAATCGCCGTAGATCATACTGGGAATTTTGGTATACTGGCCCTCGTAGAACATCGAGAAGCGCCAGGATTGCATTTCCCTGCGCGCGCGCTCCATTTCTTCTAGCGGGAAGGCGGGGTTGAGTGTGGAGGGGAATTGAATGATAGCCACATCATTATCCCCATTCTGCCAGCGGGAATACAGATTGCGCAGCCAGCCTGTGACTTCGTAGATCGTGGTGCCGATCCACACACGCCCTCGGGACAAAGAAAGGCGGCGCAATATCGCTTCCCAAACTGCCAGCGTAAAATCCGCCTGCCCCGCTTCGTCCAAAAAAGCCGCTTTAGCTGTTGCACTTTCCAATCCTCCTGGCGAGCTGGCCGAGCGCAAAATGATGCGGCCGTGCATCGGATCATCCGCGTGCTTCGCCAAAAAGCCACGCTGTGGGTGCATCAATTCAATGACGCGACTGCTGGCCCAGTAGCGCCCGATGCCCAAAATGCCCTCGAACACCTCGCGCATCGCGGGCAGGAATTTGAGCCGAAAAAGATCGTAGGATGCAGTCACTGCCAGAAAATCCCCTTCGTTGTGCCAGTTTTTAATCTCGCGAGCGATAAGCCAGGGAAAGAAGCTCGTCTTCCCGCCCTGGGTGCCGGCCAGGGCGATGCTGAAGCGCGCGTTGCTCTCCCACCAGGCCCACTGGCCCGGGTGGGGATTGAGACCGCGCTCGTCGTAGAGTTCGGCCATTTAGTATGCTCCGCCCCGAGGGGTGGCGACGACCGTCACGTATGGTTTCACCGGCGCGAATTTGAACCGCGTCGGACCATACTCGGGTAGCGCGGTAGGCCCCGCTGTCGGCTGCGGGCGCGGGGTGCCCACGGCATCCCGTTGCTGCTCGCAAAAAAGCGTCGCCAGTAGCAACAATAGCGCTGCCATCAGAATGACATAATTGCGCTCCCTGGAATGTTGCATCAGCCCCCTCCGTCGATCCAAGTTCCATTACCGATATTCATGTTTCAATCTCCTGATCGAGATTCAATTGATTGCCGCCCATTGTCAACCCCTTTCCCCCGCAAAAACGTATGTTTCAATCTCCTGATCGAGATTCAATTGATTGCCGCCTAACTCGCCGAGCACGAGGCTCTACAATGGCCTGAGTTTCAATCTCCTGATCGAGATTCAATTGATTGCCGCACCACCCAGGTCGGCGCGTGGGACGTCGTTCAAGAGTTTCAATCTCCTGATCGAGATTCAATTGATTGCCGCTGAGAATTGCCGGGGATTTACTCTTCTCCCCTTGGCGGATTGACGATAATCGTGAAATCGTGGCCGGTATCGGCAACATCTTCGCGGGGTGCCGGTGGGCCATCGATGCGATCGAAAGTGAAGCGGACAAGGCTTGCCCAATCTTTGGCATCGAGCACGATGCGCCGACCATCAGGAAATGTGACAATACCAGTAGCCACGGCATTTGATACAAGATTGGCCACAATGATTTTGCGAGAAATGTTCTTGTCGCCACAAAGCATTGTCCGAGAAAGGGCGGTGACAAGTGCATCAGTGAGAGATTTTTTCTTACGTGGACGGCCATTCGGATTGCCAGAAACTCCTTTGACCCAGTTTGGATTAGCCATAAGCAGTACCGTTTCTAAAGCATATCACACATCGCCTTGCTTGTCAAATTCGATACCGCACGCCGCGAAGGCTTCCTCGACGCTGCGGACGATAACTACCTGTCCGCGCCAGCTGGCGTGCCAACTGACCTCATAAGGCGATAAGACGCCGCGCGCAGATTTCACTTCCAACAAGTAATTCTGCCCGGAGCGGCCCACGAGTAAATCGGGGCAGCCATAGCCCACGGTGTGGATACAGCACACGCTACAACCGGCAGCGCGTAGAGCGGCTACGATTTCGGGTTGGTTGGCATCGACTCGTTTAGGCATTGCGCATCTCCTCATACATAGCCCAGAAAGCCCCATCCGGCATGTCATCGTCGATAAGATCGAACTCATCGTCATCGAACTCTTGTAAGCTGCATGCCTTTTCATGCTCAGACAACGACGACTGGCTGACAAACAGCTTATTTCGAGAATTCCGAATTGCCCCGCAGTTTTGGCACTTATATTGGACTCTTGGCATTGATTTCCTCCAAAACCCGATCTATCTCATTGATCAAATCGATCTCCCACAGAGCCGGATCCGAGTCTAGTGTAAATCGGATGAGAAGCAAACAAGCCACGAGAGTTTCGATTTTCCGTTGCAAAATTTCCGGTGATTGGTAAGATCCCGTCACCGGATGCGGGGCAGGCAATCCTTCCTGCTTCCGGTCCTCTTCCGACATTTTAAGCCACGACATTTTATCCTCCAAAAGGCCAGAAGCGGCAGCCCTTTTTCTCGGGTGGTTGTCTCTTCAGATATTCGGCCCGCCGGCCTTCGCGCCAGGCGGCTTCGATCTCCTCTTTGCGCCGCCGTAGTTCTTCTTGCTCGGCGCGGCGGCCATTGGCCCAGATATCCTGGATGCGCTGTTCTTCGAGAGTCATTTAGGACCTGCCTGAGAATATAGCCAAGCTCGAACGAGGCTGACCAGGGTCTCAATTCGTTTGCGCTCGATTTCGGCTGACTTGATAAGCTTGTCAACTATAATGCTTACTTCTTGGGCTTGAACCACTTCGTGGCTCGAAGCCAGAAGCGCATCAGTTTGCAGCTTGCGCGTCTCTGCATTTTTGCCATCGATGATTCCGGCCTCCTGCGCGCCGCTCAATACGGTGAGCTTAATCACCTCGAGCTCTTTGCTTACCTCGGCTGATTTTTTTAAGGCATTGGCTTCTAGCATCAATGCTTCAGCATATTGTTCAGACAGCTTTTCCAGATCTTCGTAAGTCATTTTCCTTTCCTTTCAAAATGAACTGTTATCACCCGAGAACACCTGGGTGTTAACTGTTACGTTACCCCCTATTTAAGATAGGGGGGTAACAGTATAACACCCACAGGTTTTCCCAGTTTCTGCCTCCCCGCCGTTACACTGTGTTACCCCCTGTTTTAAACTCCTATAACAGTATAACAGTTGGGTTTGCCGTGAGAAGTTTCTTCCAAATCGAGCTCCTTTTCTCTGACCATTTCGGCCAGGATAGACCGTATTTTGTTGATGCCCCAGTGAGGCGCTTCGGCCTGCACGGCGCCGGTGATGGCCCGTTGGTGGAGTGCTTGCTCGCCCAAGATTTCGAGGATGAGGCTTTTCAGATCCTCATCCGAAGGCGGCAAATCTTCAGGCACCGAGAAGAAACGCGCCCTGGCCAGGACCGGCATATCTGCTTCGCGCTCGTAGGCGAAGGTGGCTGTGAAGGGAGGAAAATCGGCGCCCCGAATTTTGGTTGGCGAACAATGGATTTCCGGCTCGCGATTTTCACGCGTGACGAGGAGTGCCAAATCGAGCGCCGCTTCGATGCTAGAATGCCCGCGTAGGTTATCGCCTGCCCGCGCCTTGAATCCTTGCGCTTTGCGCTGATGGTGGATGAGGATGATAGCGACGTCGAGCTCCTCGGACAGCCGCCGCAGATTCAACATTAGATCCCCGATCTCGGCGCTATTCTCGTCGACCTTGCCGGCAATATTTCTGAGATTGTCGACGATCACCAATTTGGCACTGGCGCCGACGATGCCGGCGCGTAGCTGCACCAGGCCGGCATCGGCAGGATCCGCCGCATCCAACCAGGGCGAAGGCATCGACACGTAATAAAACGGCGTATCGGTGCCTAATTCGAGAGCCTGGCCGATGGCGCGGATGCGCTCATTCATCGCGTCTTCACCGTTGTCGAAATCGGCCCACAAGACTGGGCTTGCCAATACGGCCAAGCCTCTTTCTCGCGAGGGAAGGGGTAGCCAGGGGCGACCGGAAGCCACGCACAGGGCCAGATCGATCATGAGCATCGATTTGAGTGTGCCGGGGGCGCCATACACGATATTGAGCGATGGCACCCGAAGGATACCTTCCAATAGATAGGCCGTGTTTGGCTGCCAGGCATAGGCGGTCGCCAGCGTTTTCCATTGCCAGACACCGCGCTCCTCGGGTTTCTGTTCGTCGATGGTCGCGATGATCTCGCGTAGGGCATCCCGAGTGGATTTGTCATTCAGGTCCCATTCGGGCGCCAGGCGCTGCATGCGTGTAAATTCATCGATTTTGATATCGGGCATCATAGCAACCACATCTGGCCTGCTTTCCTGGCCCGCGTGCGCCGGGCATTGTGAGCGTGGTATTGTGCATCGGCCCGCAGATGGCACGGAGCGCACAAGGCGATCAGATTGTCCATTGCACAATTACTCGGGAGGTGGTCGATGTGATGCACCGTCAGTGTATCGGCCTGGCTGCCTTTTTCTCCCGGACGGCGGCATTGCTTGCCGCATTCCTGGCACACCCAGTCAGCCGCCTCTTTTACACAAGTGGCGATCAATCGCCAATCAACCGGATAGAGAGATGGGTCTGCGGGCATCATAGGTTACCGAAAAAGAGCATGTCTATCTCGTCGCGCAAATCGCCCGGCAAAGGATCCGCTTCGTTACGCACTCGCTCCATGGCGATTGCGCGTTCCTCGTCCGATAGATTATGCATGTAAATATCTGCATAATCCTGCACGAAGCTCATGATGAGTTCGTGTGTAGCGTTGCGCATTTCGAGCAACGCGAAGATGGTTTTTCGATAACGCTCTAATTCATTCAGCATTTTTATTGCTCTCCTTGAGCAATTCTTGGATGGCCTTGAGGATGGCCATGCGCGCGAAATCTGAGCGCGTCTGGAATGTCCGCCGACGCGCCTCGTCGATGAGCCGCAGCAGCTCCAAATCGACACGGATAAAAAGCCGTCCTACTTTCGTTCCCATTTTCGTCTGCTTGCGGTGAAAAAAATGGTTTACTTCCGTTGTTTTCATCTTGACTCCTTTCTGTGTCCTATCATTGTACCACCATTTTGCCTTTTGTAAATAGTGCATTTGCATCAAAAAGTAGGTCATTGGTACTGTTGCACTGTACGCACATTTATGATACAATGTAGGCAGGATAAGAAATCAGAAAAGGAGAAAGAAAATGGCACGCTATGGATATCAGGATATGCCCGAAGAGTACAGCGATGTCGATGCCAGCCCAAGGGAGGCGATTTGCTTTCGCTGTGGGCGGAGCGTCTACATGCCATCTGAGGAATGCTGGCAGGAAGCCGGGCGCACACTTTGCGACGATTTGTGCTCCGAATATGATGACGAGCATCCCGATACGCGCCAGAATGAATGGTAAATCATTTTCCTCTCCACCTGGCTGCTGGCCGAGTGGGCCGTTGATGGAGCGTGCAACTCGCTCCTCGGCAGCCAAGTGGGGAGGAACCCCACCAAATAATACTTTAGTACTAGCAGAAAGGAGTAGATTTATGACCACACAGCAAGCTATCGAGAAATTGAATGGTATTCCGATTATCGTCGTCAATGACGATGCCGCCGATGAGCTGCACACAACCCTTCGGGAATTACACGAGAGCCGCATCGCGCCCTATGACGATGACGGCTCACCCAAAGCCATCCTCCACCGCGATTGCCGGATCCGCCCATGCTATCTCAAGGATGGCACCCTCATCCCCTACCAGGCCGCCATCCAGATCGAATGGCAACCAGGCAAATGGTTGACGCTCTACATTTTCTACAGCGTTTGGCGAGAATGGGAAAAGGTCGTCGGGGATGCCAAGCGCAACATCGATTCTCGCCTGGATGGTGCAAAATGATAGATGCTCTCAGCTACGACGAGATCCGTCAAGATACGCGCGAGCTACTCGATTACGCCAGCGAGTGGAGCTTTCACGTGTATTTTCGAGTACTGGCCCGCACCCAAAATCGTGAATTGGCCGGGCTGACGGCCAGCCTGGTCTACGATAAAATTCTGAATAAGGAGCTGAAAAATGCAATTTAAGAAAGCAACTAAAGAAACTGCCAAATTGCGCTTGGCCATCTTCGGCCCGGCCGGATCCGGCAAGACATATACTGCCCTCCGCCTGGCCAAGGGGTTGAGCGGCAAAATCGCCTTCATCGACACCGAACGCGGTAGCGCCAGCAAATATGCCGACCGCTTCGAATTCGATGTGCTCGAATTGCCCACCAAGGATATCGATACCTATTGCGCCGGCATCCAAGCGGCATCCAACTACGATGTGCTCATCATCGATAGCCTCACGCACGGGTGGCACGAATTGCTAGCCGAGGTGGAGAAATTGGCCCGGGCCAAGTACCGAGGCAATACCTGGAGTGCCTGGAGCGAAGGCACTCCCAAACAGCGCCAATTGGTGGATGCCATTCTCAACTTCCCCGGCCACGTCATCGCCACGATGCGCACTAAAACTGAGTGGACTGTGGAAACCACCGAGGGCGGCAAAACCAAGCCGGTCCGGGTGGGATTGGCTCCCGAACAGGGCAAGGGCATCGAATACGAATTTGACCTGCTGATGGAGCTCAGCCCAGAGCATTTTGCAAACGTGATCAAGGATCGCACCGGCAAATACCAGGATCAGATAATAGACAAGCCTGGCGAGGCATTGGGCGAGGCATTGTCGAATTGGTTGGCGGAAGGGGCAAAGCCCGTCGCCAATCGGGTCGAAATCCCTGCGGAAACCTCCGTAGAGCCGACCAATTCGCCCACGGAAACGCCCACACCCGCGAGCGATTCGGTCAAAGCCGAAGCTCGCAAAACGCAGGCGGAATGGTTCGCTTTGGTGCTCAAAGCCATTCCGTATTACAAGCATCTCAACCATATCAAAAATACCTTGAAGGGCCTGGGCTACACCGGCTACAAGTCGGCGCTCGAAGAGGAGATGTTCGACGCGCTCCAAGCGCATGCCAATGAGAAAGCCAACGAGGAGGCTGAAAGTGATTGACAATTTGGAGAAAATCTTGGATGATCACCGCCGGTGGCTCGCCGGCGAGGAGGATGGCATACAGGCCACCCTGCGCGACGCCAACCTGCGCGACGCCAACCTGCGCGACGCCAACCTGTGCTTCGCCAACCTGTGCGGGGCCGACCTGCACGGGGCCACCCTGAGCTTCGCCGACCTGCACGGGGCCACCCTGCGCGACGCCGACCTGCGCGACGCCATCCTGTGCGGGGCCGACCTGCGCTAC
>ERZ1292629.1684-Hain-H43-01um-R1-1684-length-20779-cov-312_pt1 | contig 20779 bp, 42 predicted proteins | sample MGYA00564399_ERZ1292629 | MGnify/ENA primary metagenome ERZ1292629 (study PRJEB36523, sample SAMEA6512636) | groundwater metagenome | collected 2019-01-08 | study: AquaDiva: Metagenomics assemblies of 32 groundwater samples | reverse complement strand
TATCGCCGTGAGTAGACTCTTTTTTAATGAGGGGTAATCGAAATAAGGGGTGAAAGGCGATCCTCCGTTCGTCGATGAAGATAAGCCCCTTGTCGCGTAAGATGTCGGCGGTCTTGTCCTCACTCGGCATCAGCGCGTACCCTTTCGGGCAACGGTTGATGCGTTTGAGGAGTGCGGCTTGAGTGGTGGAGAGTTTTACCGTTCCCATTTCGAGTCCTCCTTTTTTTGGCGTGCGGTTCGTCTATTGTTTTCTTAACGACGCCCTTAGTTCTTCTCCGGTCATATGCCCGACCATGTCTGGTATTTTCATTTTCAACCGAGTAGGCGCGACGGGGGGATGCCCCTCAGCATTCCCCCCGTCGTTTGCGCCGCCGCTTTCCGGTTTCCTCCCCTCTTCACTCCCCTCCTTTCCCTTCCATTCCTTTCCTTTCCCTTCCGAGTCCACTTCCCTTCCCTTCCCTTCCCTTCCGTCCGGTAGTGGTGTGGTAGTGGGGGGGCGCGGTAAGCGTGTTTTTGATGGTTTGTTTATGACCTGATGGGATGTAAACCCTGGTATATTTAGGTAGTTTTTGCCGCTGACGGTATACTCCCGTAGCACTCCTACACCTATCAATTCCCCAAGTAGTTCCGGAACACTCACGGAGTCGGCAGGGAGTATCCGCATTTTGATCTGTACGGGACTGTTTTCGAGGTTACCGGAGTCGTCCGCGAAGTTCCAAAGACCGATGAAAAGGAGGCGGGCGGGGAACGAAACCTGTACCACTTTGTCATCGGTCCAAAACTCCGGCTTGATCGTGCGGATTCTCGCCACTATCCCTCCCTCTCAATCAAGCACTGCTCCCATCCCCCAAGGGGCCGCAGATAGCAGACGAAGCGCCACCCGTCCGCCTCGTAGCGGGGAAGGACAGAGATTAGGATGTATTTGTAATGGACGATCACAATCTTCCCACAGGAGCGTACAGGTCTTTGATTGTTGATATGTCACCCTTGTACGCGACGATGATTTTCTGTTCACGCTTCGGGAATTTTCGCATATTGAGGGTTTTCTTCGCGTGGGCCAATCGAGTGAACTCACCATTCGGATATGCGGCCATACCCAATGTACAACCCTTCGTCGTGTCAACGTCCAAAACCCCCTTGCGGTTTTCAACAACCGTCAACACATTGCGGTAATGATCATCAGGGGGTACTTCCTCCGGCACATAAAAGGGGAAAGCGGGTTGTAATTCCACTATCACCTCCAGCAGGTCATCTCTGATGTCGCGTTGCGGCTCAGGTCCGCCAGGAATGCCTCGACCCTCTGCGCCCGTGTCGCCTCGTGCCATTTCGTGGCCCTCGTCGTGCCGCACTCGCAATTCCAGAGGATGAGGGCGGGAGCGTCCGAAAGATCCCGCTGGATTCCGATGATCGGAGGCGTAAGGGGCCGAGGACGGTTGCAGCAGGCGCAGGTCATCCCCATTGCCCCGCTTCTATGCGCGGTTTCCAGCACCGCGCAATATGCCGCGCCAGGACCAATGGTATTTTGGCAATCATCGCAGAGGCGGCCTTACGGGCGGGGCTTTTTGATCCCGTTAACCGAGAGATGAACGGCTGCGAATTGTTGAACCAGTCGCCCCCCTGCTTCGTCCCGTTCTCCTCTGGGTTGGTCCAATGGCCAATAGGGCGGTGTGGGATGCCTTTCATGCCCGCCAATTCATGCACCGGATTCTTACCGGTTTCTTTCTGCCCCGGTCCTCCGATGTTGAACCATGAGCCGCCGCTGTTCTTGCGTCCATGAAAGTTCGTTGACCCATCGGGTCGGTGAGTGATGCCTTGCTTCATCGCCCGCCGAGAAGTTGTTACCGGCATCAGCGCGGGCACGTCGCCCCATAACGCGAATGAACCGAACATCCACTTCGCCCGCCCTACCCACGGTTGAGCACCACGCACATTCTCAATTACGATGGGGCATTCGGCTTCTTTGGCAATACGCTGACAAGCGTTGAATAATTCGTTCAATTCGACAATACGCTCCGGGTGTTCTTGGTCCCTATACCATGCGGCAAGCGCCTTCGCCTTGGACCAAGGCATTGCCATATAAGAATATTTCTGGCACGGAGGCGAGGCGACTATAAGAGATATTTTCCCTTTGAATTGTCGGCCATTGATGGTCCTGATGTCCTGTAGGACTAATTGGGAAGGATATTTGTGGGCACCGTATTGGTGTCGTTCAATATCAAAGCCCACAACATCCCATCCCTCCACAAGTAACCCATCAGTCCAACCTCCGAGTCCTGCGCACAAATCCACGGCGAGAGGTTTCACCGTGCTCCTCCTGCATAATGTTGGTACGCATGATCGGTCTTGAATTCTCCGTTTGCCCTGCGCTTCGCCCAGTAAGCACGGAGTTTCTCTTTTGTTTCTTCACCACGCGGCACACCCCTTTTCGCGGCGGAAATTCTCGCCCGATGCTCTGTGCTTTTATTCTTCCCAAGATGCGTTGCCTGAGCCGCAGCGCGGGTGTTCTCATGACATGGGCACCCACGATGTTTCGCGGCACTCCGCTCCACCGAGTCTGCGCTTCGCTTGCATCCATGCGGTCCTTCTCCACCATCACTTAGGTTGTAGCCATCCGGATGGCGTGTGGAGAATTGCTTAATTAGGGCGGTCTCGACCGCGCATAAATCTATCCACGATTTGCTTTCGCAAACGACTTGCATGTCAAAAGATTCGACCCCATATTTAGCGATCGCTCTGGATAGAAGGCAAGATTCTTGTCTCTTTCTTGCGGCATACAAATGCTCAGGCCAACGTCGTTTGAATCCACGCGCAGTAATGCCAACGTAAGATTTGCCTGATACCTTATGCGTCACAAGGTATGCCTGAAACGGCGACCCGCCAAGGCCGCAGAACAGGTCGATGGCCAAGGAGCAGGTCACGCCACCACCTCCCGTTTCGCCGCTGGGAACGATCGCGGCTTCGCGGCTCGTTTCCGCTCCGGGATAATCAGGCCCAAGGCGTGAGCGAATTCCTCCAGGGTCCAGTGGTGCGCGAGGGTGCCGTTGTAACGGTTCCAACTGCGGAGAGAGACACGCCTGCTGCTGCCCTTCCCGGCCACTTCGATGGATACACCGTGAGGTTCCGAGACGGGCGATCCGAGTATCACCGCTTCAACTCCTCCACCGCCCGCATGAGATCTGGCAGGATCGCCTCGACAGCCGCCAGCGCGCGGGTCATGCGGATGCGGCCTTCGGTTTCTCCTCTTTCGGGTACAGCACTTCTTCGAGTGTTTTCCCGAGCACCTTGGCGACGGTGGGCGCGTAGGTTTTCCCGATCCCGCCCCCGCCCTCCCAGTATGCGATGATATTACGAGGCACGCCAAGGGCGACCATTGCCCGGATTTCCGCATCATGAAAAGTCATCGGACCACCTCCATGCCGATGATTATGATGGAGAGGAATCCCAGTGTCAACTTATTTTTAGCAACCTTCAGTTTTTTGTTGACAACGGGTATTTCATCCCTCATACTCATTTCAACATCCCCTCCCGCCCGAACCTGCGGGACCCGCGAAAGCGATCCAGGTGGCGGAGGAAAGGCGGGGAAAGAGTGGCAGCACCGGCGCCCCAGCACATGCCCGGGGCATAACGGCTCAACGGCTTGGAGCCGGCCAGCAGTAAAGGATTTCCGGTTCATTGAACGAGATTGCTTTACGGTCCCCCCGTCCGAGGCCGGCGCGTTGGTCGGGCGCTTCGAACGCCCCGCCGGGACCATCACCGCCCCGAGACGGTAGCCGAGACGCCGGTGAGAAGGGGCACCACCGAAATGTACAGACAAAGGAGGGCCGCATGAACCGCCTCGATGTCGTATGGCTTGGCCGCGACCGCCGCCCCATCGTGGTGAAGAGTACCTCCCGTATATCGCACGATGCCACCTGGTCCACGTTGCGGGACGACCTTATCTTCATCGCCACCGCCATCGGATGCGCGCTGGTCGCGTGGTTCCTGGTGACGCTGATGTTCGCGGTGACGCCGTGATGGTCCCCTGGTGGACGATCCCGGCGGCGTTGATGGTCGGCGCGTTCCTCGGCGTGATGGTGATGGCACTTGTCTCGCTCGGGAAACATGCCGACGAGGTAGCGAAACAGGCGGCTGAGGCGGAAGTGGTCCTTCGGAGGCTGGCCGGTGGGTCTTAACGCCCGCGAACGCGCCGCGCTGGACCGCTGGATCCTCGAGCCCCCCGAGCTCGAGGACGAGGACCGGGAGCCGGGCGAGGACTGCGCGCGGCCTGGACCTCACGGCTGCGGGTGCTGCGGAGCCTGCTCTGACTACGGCGACATGAAGTTCGAGGAAAAACGAGACCGAGAAATGGAGGAGAGAGGCTGATGCGAAGGCTCATGGTACTGGACTGGAAAAGCGGGAAAAACGTCGAAGACGCGAAGTTCACCGGCTACACGGAGCACCCGATGCAGGTGGCCTCATACGCCAAGGCGTACAACCTCGACGCGGCCGCCGTGGGGGAGGAGCTGATCACCGCCAGCGGCTTGGTCTACCTCGACAAGGAGACGGGGCGCCCGCGGTTCATCGACACGACGGAGGGGATGGAGACGAACTTCGCCGCCTTCTGCGCCGCGCGGGAGTATTTCCGGCTGAAGGTGGAGCCGACCGCCTCCGACAAACGGTTCTACAAGTACGGCGGGGAGCGGTTCCCCTCGGTGACCACCATCCTCGGGATCCTCGACAAACCCGCCCTGATCCAGTGGGCGGCGAACTGCGCGGTCGAGTGCATCGAGGGCGTGATCGACGAGATCCGGAACCCGAAGACCTCCCAGTCGCGCATCGAGCAACTCCTGCTCGAGGCGAAGAAGAACTTCCGGGCCGTGTCGCGCAAGGCCATGGACATCGGGACCGTGATCCACAACGCCATCCAGACGCACCTCCATGGTGGCGATCCCTCCAACCTTCTCGACGGCAACGAGGCCGCACAGGCCGGATTCCTCGCCTTCCTTGAGTGGGCGGGGAAGGTGCAACTCGAGGTCCTCGCGCTCGAAAAGCCGCTCTTCCATCCGGGCCTTCGTTATGCGGGGACACCCGATTTTATCGGGTATGTCGATCTCAACGGAGCCGCGGCCATATCCGCGGAGAAGGAGGAACTCGATGTCTTCTAACGCAAACCCGTTCCGCAAGGCCGAGCGCAGGAAGGCGAAACTGCGCTGCGCGCTGGCCGGGCCGTCCGGCTCCGGAAAGACCTTCTCCGCCCTGCTCATGGCCTTCGGCCTGGGTGGCAAGGTGGCGCTGATCGACACGGAGAACGGCTCCGGGGACCTGTACGCCCACCTGGGCGAGTACGACATCTGCCCGATCACGGCCCCCTTCATCCCGGACAAGTACATCGCGGCGATCAAGGCGGCCGAGGCGGCCGGGTACGACGTCATCATCGTCGACTCGCTCTCCCACGCCTGGGCCGGCGAAGGCGGGCTTCTCGACATGCAGGGGAAGATCGCGGACTCGGGGAAGGGGAACAGCTACACCGCCTGGAGGTCGGTCACCCCGAAGCACAACGCCCTGGTGGAGGCGATGCTCCAGAGCAAGTCTCACATCATCGCCACGGTCCGGAGCAAGCAGGACTACGTCCAGGAGAAAGACGACAAGGGCAAGGTGACGCAAATCAAGAAAGTCGGCATGGCTCCGGTTCAACGCGAAGGTCTCGAGTACGAGTTCACGGTCTTCTTCGACCTGTCCATGCAGCACGAAGCGTCCGCCTCGAAAGACCGCACGTCCCTCTTCGACAGCCGCTTCATCAAGCCGTCGCCCGAGCTCGGGAAGGAGCTCCTCGCCTGGCTCAACTCGGGCGCGGACGTCCCTCCTCTCCCGGCGCCGGCACCTGCCGCGGCAGAGAAAGCAGCTCCCGCGGCCGCAGCTGCGGAGAAGGAGGCCCCGAAGCCGGCGAACGCACTCCCCGGGGAGGATCCGAGCAAGGCCACGGCCCCGAAGCCGGGAGAGCAGCCGTTCCCGATCGTCATGGTCACCGACGACCAGCGAAAGAAGCTGATGGCGATGTTCAACGAGCTCGGCATCAAGAACCGCGAGACCCGGCTCTCCTGGGTGCGTACGTGCCTCAACGCCCCGTCGGTAAGCACTGTCATGGACCTCACGAAGGACCAAGCGTCGAAGGTGATCGACGCCCTGGAGCACGCGCTGGAGGCACAGCGCGCGCAGAAGAAGAGCGCCTGACATGGGCGCCTACAACCTTGTGGTGCTCATGGGGAACCTGACCAGGGATCCGGAGGTACGGTTCCTCCCTTCCGGGGTGGCCGTGGCCTCCTTCGGTCTCGCCGTGAACAACCGCTACAAGAAAGACGGGGCCGTCGTGGACGAAGTCTCCTTCTTCGACGTCGAGGCCTGGCAGAAGACCGCGGAGCTGTGCGGAGAGTATCTCGCCAAGGGCCGCCCCGTTCTGATCCAAGGGCGCCTGAAGCAGGAGCGGTGGGAGGACGACCACGGAAACAAGCGATCGAAGATCAAGGTCGTGGCCACGGCGGTGCAATTCCTGGGGTCCAAGGAAAAAGAGGACGCCCCCGCGGGGGCGGCGGCGCCGGCGGCCGGCGCGGCGGCGGACGATGACGACATTCCATTCTGATCATGGCGCGGCGCGACGAAGAGTCGGCGATCGTCTCTGGTGTAGCCCGTATGCGGGAGATGCCGAGGGAGACGGGGCGGGCGGTAGGCGGCCCCGCCGCAAACATATTGCGCCGCACCTTCGGGAACGACGGCGCAAGGCTGGCCGGAGGCGCGCAGGTCGCGCAGAACCTTGGGCAGGGGAACGGCCGGATAACCGCCCGGCACCTACGGCCAGCCGCCCACTAAACCAGAAAAGGAGATCCCCATGAAGACCGACCGGTACGTAATCGTGAAGAAGGCAAGCAACGGGTTCATCCTATCGCTGCACCTCGAAAACGACGAAGGGGACCCCAAGGTGAAGGAGGGCATCGCCTCCAACGGGACCCTCGGCGCGGAAATCGAGGCGCTGTTCCGCGCGAAGATCCGGACGAAGAAGGGGACTGCCGAGGAGGGGGCGCCGGCATGAAGGCCCTGTCTCGGTACGAGATCGTCCAGAACACGCCGGGCTCGACGCTCATCATCCGGGACGTCGGACACGAGAACCACCGGAGCGTCACGAACGACGCGGAGAACGTCGTGGATGACCTGGCTCTCCTCGGCTGGCTTCCGCCCGGGCGGCGGCTTTTCTACTACGACTCGGAAGGGCAACTCGACGAACTGCTCGTCCGGGACGGGAAATTCGCCGGGTACAAGGCGGGTCCGAGGGCGGCCGCGGTATGAAAGAAACCAAGGTGCTCATGGTCATCTGTGATTCCGTGTCGGAGCCGACCCTTCGGGAGTTTCTCATGCTCGGCAGCTACAAATTCAGTACGGCGTACGTTCAAGAGGAAGAACCGCCGAAACTGGATCCGCCCAGAGAGGATGACGATTACGGCCCCGAACTTGGGGGCGATGGATAATGTCCTCCCTCCGCCGCCAGCGCCGGAAGTCCTGCGAGGGGAAGGTCCGCCACGAAACCGTGGGCGCGGCGTGGATCGCGGCGAGGAAGACGGACGAGGGCGTGAAGCCGTACAAGTGCCGCCATTGCCCGGTCTGGCATGTGGGGCACGAGCCGGGGAAGCAGAAAAGGAGAAGGACGGTACATGGGTGAAATATCCGACATGATGCTCGACGGAACGCTGTGTGAAGTTTGCGGAGAGTTCATCGACGACGATGAGGGAGGGGAATTTCCTCGGAAGTGTGCGGCATGTGAGGCTGAAGCGGCCAAAGGAAAGCACGATGTATTCCCGAAGCAAAAGCCGGGGAGGAAAAAAGGGAATGCCTGACCGCCCCCCGCTCACCTTCGAGATACCCTCCCACGCGAACCCGACGGAGTGCCGGGGGTGCAAGGCGCTGATCTACTGGATCAAGCCGAAGGATAAGCCGATGCCGGTCAACCCGGACGGGACGAGTCACTTTTCGAACTGCCCGAAGGCGGCGGAGTTCAGGAGGAAGAAATGATGAACCTGATAGAGGGATTGATCTACGAAATTAATCGGAACCGGGAACTTTTGAAGGCATACGAGGAGATCGGCCCTGCCGGAAAAATTGGGGCCATGTTTATCAAGCGGGACATTCAGATGGCCGAGGAAGCTATGGGGTCAGGGGATCTCGTGGCGATGATGAGGAGCCATGAAACGCTGAAGGCGAGCGAATAGTGACCCGCACCTGTCGCGAGTGCAGCCATCACCAGCTTCCGGAACGGTGTCAATCGCCAAGAGAGCGTATGTGCAGGAGGGGTGATGGGAATACAAATGAAGGAGTGTTGCGTTAATTGCGATGCCTACACTGAGCGGGCGGGAAAGCACGACGACTCACTGAAGGGAGGAAGTGATGGAGAATTACTGTCCAATATGCTCACAGCCGGTGTTTAATGGCACGTTACCGCATGTTTGTGTAATGAGCCGATATGATCCCTGCCCCACCTGCACCTCCCTCCGCGCTGACCTTGCGAGGAAGACAGCCGAATGCACCGCCTTTTTTGACGACGGGGTAACGAAAGGATTAAGGATTAAACAACTTGAGGTTGGATACGACGAACTACGCACGGTCTGTAATAGGCAAGTTTCCCGCCTCGCCGCTTCCGAGGCGCGGGTGTCGGCATTTACTCAAGCAATCGGCCTAATGACCACCATCAAGGGGTCAATGGTGATGCGGCCTGATGACCCTATCGGTATGGCACAAGAGGTCGCTGCCTACTGCGCCGCGCTGGAGAAGGCGGTGGAGGCGGCTGAGATAATATGCGACCCTGAAGCAGCGGGACGCACTATGCACGAATCATGGATGAAAACAAAAAGGGAACAGGGATTTCATCATCCACGCGAGAAGCACCTATACCCCGATGTCGGATCGCCGTTTGGCGTTAAGACGAACTTGTGTTGTGAAAAATGCCACTTGGATTTTATTCCTTGGGAGAAACTACCGGAAGCGCAAAAGGATATTAACCGACACGCCTTTGATGCACTACTCAGCAATCTCCGCGCCGCGCTCGACGCGGTATCTTCGGAGAAAAAAGATGGATAAAGCAGAGGTCCGCTTCTGGAAGTTCGTGGGGCCAACAGACGCCAACGGATGCTGGCCTTGGATCGGGATATTGAACTTCGGCGGATATGGTCAATTCTGGTACGACAATAAACAGGGGATGGCTCATAAGTATTCGTATCGGTTACATCATGGGCACATAGACGAATCCCTGACTATAGATCATCTTTGCAGGAATCGTAGGTGTGTCAACCCGACTCATCTTGAACAAGTTTCCATGAGGGAAAATAGGCTACGAGGTGAAAGCCCTACGGCGATAAACTACCGGAAAACTCATTGTCCGAAGGGACACGAATACACGCCGGAAAATACTTGTGTTGTGGCAGGAAAACGCCATTGCCGGACATGCCAACGGGAATGGTAGAAGAATAAATACAACTTGGACAGAGAAGGCCAACGTATCAGGCGTAGAGAGTTTCGTCAACTTCATGGATATTAAGGAGGGGAAATGACCCCCGAGGAACGAAAGGCGTGGGAGGAGTTGGTGGAACTCGCACAGAAATCCAACGATCTCAACGTACCGACAGAATGGAGTAGAACTACCCTCGCCGCCGACGCGGAGTTGAAGCGGCTGAGGGAGGACAATCAAGTATTTATCATCGAAGCGTCGGACGCAAAGTATGAAGTTAGTCGACTACGAGAGGACATGGCGGTATTGGAGAGGAAATACCCACACGATGTTGCTGAGCTCCGCCGACGGGCGGCGAAGGAGGGGTGATGAAAGTATGGGACTCCGGCCCCTGGGCCGTACGATACGACGAATCCACGCGCGAGGTGTACGTGGAATCCAACGACTTCCACCACGATGTCACGCTGACCGTAAACGGTGATTTCCGCCACCGAGCGGAGCAGATGCAGTACGCCGACTGGTTGGCGAGGAGATTGAACGCGGGGAAGGAGGGGTGATGAACGGGAACTTAATTGAACTTATCTTTCTTCACCGCCTCGTATGTCTCTTTCGCCTCGAACATGCGTAGCGCATCCTCCGGCGTCATCTCGTTTGCGCCCGTGCCAGTGACCTTGCACATGAACCTTAGAAGGTACTGGTAGAACTGGACGGCTGACTTATTCTCCGACCGGATTGCTTGCGCGAAGGATTTGACGCAACCGGCGGCTGCCACTGCGGGCGAGTTCCAGAAGAAGGAAAGCAGATTCTGGTCGCCCCCATCCGCGAAGAGTGCAAGCCCCCGGACGGTATAAATCGCCTCGCCCACCTTCACCGTGCAATCCTCGGTACCCGGTATCGGCGTTATCGTGATATGCCATTTGCCATCGCTCATGGGATCTAACTGAGACGGCTCATGTCGATATCATCGTCATGATTTTTGTTGTGCGTAGATATCAATTGTATCATCCGGTTCAGGAGAGTGCCTTGTTTTTTCTCGACATCATTAAGGCGCCTTTCGATCGACTTGATCCGTATCTGTGTCCCGGCCCATGCCGCCCCCCCGGAGAATATAGCCGTCATTGCCCCAATGATGATTTGGTCGGTTATCATCGTCATCTCCTGCCGAGAGATTTCTTCTTCATCCGATTCTTTTAGGCGCGGATACCCCGGCGTTCAGGCCGGGGAGGAGCGCCCTTCCTTTCCGGGCTTGACAGCCCTTTGTGTTTGTGAAACAATTATCACCATGAGCAAGCGAACCATCTGTTGCCGGATGCAGCCGACTCCGGTGGTGGTCGCGCAACTGGCGGCCACGGCGCGAGCGTTCGCCGACGCCTGCAACCACACGCTGGCCTACGCCGTCCAGTCCGGCACATCGAACAACGTCAAGTTGCACCACGCCTGCTACCGGGACATCCGGACGGTGCATGGTCTCTCCGCAAATCTCGCAGTACGGGCCATTCGCCGGGTTTCCGCCGCGATGACGGCTTGCAGGAAACGGAAGCGCGTTCCCAAGGCGTTCGCTCCATCCTCCATCGACTACGACGCCCGGATCTTCGACTACCGGGAGCAGGACGAAACCGTTTCTCTCACCGTGATCGGCGGCCGCATCCACGTGCCGCTTCTTCTCGGTAGGTTTCAACGAGAGGCTCTTCTGGGGAAACGCCCCACGGCGGCTACCGTCGTCCGCAAGAAGCGGTGTTGGGATATCCACATCGTTGTCGAAGATATCGACTCCGAGCCTTCCGGCGGGCCGCCTATGGGTGTGGACCTCGGCATTAGAAACACCGCCGCAACCTCCCACGGAACGCTGCACAACGGGAAGGGGCGTCAGCAGTTTAAAGCACGGCGTGCGAAGGTTCGCGCCTCCCTGCAAAGCAAAGGAACCCGGGGCGCGAAGCGCGTGCTCGTCCGGCTCTCCGGGTACGAAAATCGGCGCATCAAACACGAAAACCATGAACTCTCCAAACAAATCGTTTCCGAGGCGCAAAGGCACGAATGCGGAACCATCCGCATGGAACGGCTCCGGGCAATTCGGGAACGAACGAAAACCTGGAACAAACATCTCAACCGCATGGTGGCGGGTTGGAGTTTCGGCCAGTTGCAGGACTTTATCTCCTACAAGGCGAAGCGGGCCGGGATTGCCGTGGAGTTGGTCAACCCCGCCTATACCAGCCAGACTTGCCATCGCTGCGGCCTCCTTGGAACGAGGGATCAGGATTCGTTTTCCTGTACAACCTGCGGTCCCTTCCATGCCGACCTCAACGCGGCGTGGAACATCGCAGGCGGGGGCGTTGTAAACCGCCCCGGATCGAGAGCATCTCTGCCACTCGAAAGCCTCTCACTTTAGGGAGAGGTAGTTTACGGATTCGGTCCCTGTAACCATGTTGGCTTCGGGGGCGGGGTGCTTTTCAGGTAGTTTGCAAACGCGATGAGGGCCATCACTCCCGCTGCGTTTGCGAGACTTCTCCACCCCGCTTGAAGGTTGAACGTCGCCGGGTCTACCACGACGAGGGCGACGGCGCCCGCCGCGCTGCTAAGGACTGCTGACAATAAGCCATATAGCCAGGCTGACCAGTTCATTTTGTCCTCCTACAACGTATCTTGTGGATTCGGCCCGGTGGTGCCCGTGCTGACTTCGATCAGGCCGCTTGTTACGGCATCCACTACTTCTTTCGGAGCCGATCCTCCGGCAGCCGGAGGCGTGAACACCACGCCGGACACGTCTACATTCAACACCTTGCAGATCACGGTTGCAGCGATGTCATCCAACTGGTTCGGCGATTCCATCGCTGTTTTGTAAAAGGCGACCATCGCCTGTTCAAAAGCAGTACGAGCAACCGGAGACAACCAACGGACAACGATAAGAATCAACTGCCATACTACTGCTGGAACGGCCATTTTAGTTTCCTCCTTGACACGGTATGCATACTTTTGGTATGCTTGCATCATGTTGAAAACACCCACTCACCCATCGACGCGGTTCTGGAGCAAAATTAAAAAGACAAGGAACTGTTGGGTATGGGTAGCCGCAAAATCTGCGGCGGGATACGGGGTCATCGGCGCGGGGGGGCGGGGGAATAAAATTATTTATGCCCATAGATTGAGTTACGAAATACATTTTGGCCCCATACCCGCTGGCATGTCCGTTTGCCATTCCTGTGATAATCCGGCCTGTGTAAACCCAATCCACCTTTCCGTTGGTACACACAAAGACAACATACGTGATTCATACGAGAAAAGAAGAATGGCAATTGGAGAGAGAAGCAAATTATCAGTATTAAAAAATTCAGACATAATTGATATCCGATTTCTTCTAACAACGGGAGCATCAACTCGTGCGGTAGGATTATTGTATGATGTATCCCAATCTAACGCATCCCGCATTGGATCCCGAAAAACTTGGAAACACATACCTTAATTGTTCCTTCCCTTTAACTGTTCCTGCTGTTTCTGGTTCTTGTCCAATAATCGGTTTACTTCTTCCAATTCTCGCTTTGATCCTACATCGTCAGGTCGTGCTTTGACTCGATCCTCCAGTTTCCACTTCTTTTCGATCAGCGTCGTCTCCTGCTGCTCCGCGACGTGCTGTCGGTAATCCTTCCCGAGTTCGGCAACGTCCCGTTTGATGTCGTGGACGTAGAAGGATCCGGTGACTACGGATGCCCCGAGGCCCACCAGCATGGGGATGTCTTTCAGAGAGATCATCCCTTTCCTCCCCTCCAAATCCTACCAATGGTTTCGCAATCGTTGCACCTTGCCATCGCGCACAACGCCATCACAAGTGCGCCCAAAAGAAAGCCACAGAAGAAGGCGAGGAAGTAGTACATGTCGTCACCTCACTTTACAAAGCATCCGGAGGGAGCCTTTGGCGGAAGAACGACGGGCGGAGGGATGACGGGAACTACCCAAGGATACGGTGTAGATTGCGCCGAATCACGCTCTACGCCGTCCGTGTCTTTGAACGACTGGCTCACCGTGAACTTCACGGGCTGCCCCGAGAATCCGTAGGATCTCATCAGCGATGCAAGAGAGTTGTCGGCGGGAAAGGATGATACTCCCCCTCTGGTCTCTCCGAGGTAGTACCAGCCGGAAGTCCCGGTCAGGTCCCTTGGGTTCGGCTTGTCGATCCTGACGTAATACGTCATCGTCGCCATCTCTGACGGCGTGAAGGTGTACGACCCGTCCGAGTTTGTCGTCGCCGGCGTCCACCACAAACTCTCTGCCAGCGCACCCACGTTGGATGACAGGATCACAAAAAGAGCAATCACCGTTAGAACCCCAACATCCCTCTTTCGCATACACATGTCCTCCTTCATCCTTGGAAATGTGGGTAATCCGGCGGATTCCACCGCCCACCCCATTCGAGTCCGCACGCTTCGCCGATTTGTCCCGCTTCAAGATAATCCGGCATGTCATTGTCGTTCACCGACACTTTCACGTCCCAGACGGGCTTCCCATCCCTCAGAATCGCTATGTCAAACGCCGTCCTGCCCGTGTGACGCGATATCTTTACCCAAGTGACCACCCGCCCCGGTTTCGTCCTCCCGAGGGCGTACAGGGCATCCTGCTCGCTTTGAGACCGGTAGATACAGGTGAACATCCAAGGTATCCCCGCCTCGGCCATCTTCCCGGCGAACAAGCGGACCTTCTCCTGCATCGCGGGAACAAGATCTTCTATCTTTCGACTCATCTACCACCCCTCCCTTTCCGCCCACTCTCGAACTCCCGGCACACGAACCAGCAGCGGAGCCGCTGCCACCATCGGGTGTTCGTTTTGCACATAGTTCCTCCTTGAAAAAGAAAACGGCCCCGAAGGGCCAGTGGATCGTTCGATAAAGCAGAAATTTATTTCATCCCCTCCCCGCGACAGATGGTGGCAATCACTACTCCTTGGCAGATGGTGATGAGTTTTTTCATTTTTATCCTCATGGCTGGCGAGGTACTTCCATATACGTGACCGTTACGAGAATTTTGCCGTTATTGTCTAATGTTCCGTCTGTAACAACATTCGCTTTTACAAAGATATTGTTTAAATTTGAGTATCCGCGATTGTTATATAATGTATTGTCTAAAACTCCGGTCACGTTATCTATATTTAAAGACTGAGTAATCGCTTGTGCTGACGCATCAACCCCGATGCTTGCAACTATATAATTTCCTCCTGTACGAGTGAACGCTTCCGTTATGTGATACACAACATCTTTTATAAATATAGAGCTATTGTCCATCGATGTTTTATAAAATACTCCGAGTATCTTTGGTGTAGTGGACGGAGTAACCCATCCAACCCATGACTTCAGAGGCGTATTAACAGGATCGGGGTAATACGCATTACTTATCCCATCAACCTCAAATTCTCCGTTAGTATTTTGTAGTGTGTTCTTTGTAGTAAAATAACAATGAAACAATTTAACAATCATTGAATTAACTGAAATATCGTATCCGCTTGATATAGATCGATCAAAGTAACATTGCTCAAAAATGATAACATAGGTGTAAGGAGTCCCCGGTACGTTGTTGTTAATTAATACTTGCTGAGTACCGTCCGTAGTGGAGTTGTTTGTAAATTCGCAACCCGAAAATCTTACCAACACGGGGTTTGTAAGCACAACTGCATTTTTTGTGCTCTGCTCGAATTTGGTTCGTATAAAAGTCCAGGTCTCGGGATTTGATGGGACAACCCCGTAGGCATTTAATTCAAAATGGCAGGAAGTAAATAACCATTGTCTTGGTTTTGATGTGCTCGCATTATGGATACCAGTAACACCATAAAGATTGCTTCTAAAGTCGCAACCGTCGAAGCGTACCAGTTGGGCCACGCCACCAAGGGTTATGTCGTCGTTATTGTAATAGACCCCGTAGGTATTATTCCTGAATTGGGAATTAATAGAACTAAAATCCTGTGAAGCGTTTATTTCCAGTCCAGTAGTTAAATTCGTAAGCCTGACATTATTTATTCCGCTTTGCCTTGTGGTCTTTGTTCCCGCAAGCGTGTTCCCCTTGTCCAATACCGATATACCAATCCCACCATTAGCGTTGTCTATTCCTGTGATGGTTAAGTTTTCTACGAATGTCCCCGCCGTTTCGTAGTCGCCACCATGAAGGAAATACGATATTTCAATGACCGTTCCAGAAAACGCAGCAGAGAGAACCGTTGATTCCATGCCGGTTCCAGATAATATCGTGGAATTATAGAGTGTTACCTTGCTTCCGAGGCGATAATTCCCGGGGGCGATTATCCTGCCGCCGCCGAGTGTTTTCAGGTAATCCGATGCAGCCTGAAATGCGGCTGTATTTACCGTGCCCTTCGTGTTGTCATTGGCAACCGCCCCATACGCCCGCACGTCCACCCAGGGGCCTTTGGTGATGAGGTCCCCTGTCCTCTGCGTCCCGCCGTAACCGGTATTTGTGATGTTGTCGAACCCGGTGATGTTCCCGCCATCGGAGGCGATATCATGCGCCCGGTAATTGAAATAATCTGCACCTGCCCACGGAAGAAGGGACATATAAAATATCAGTGCAAGCGATGCGCAGAGCCAGCGTTTCATTGAACAACCTCCCGAGTTCTCTCTTTTCTTATTGGGTAATGCTGCCCATTTCCGCTGCACTAAATTCACGGTTCCATGTTCGCACTTGTCTTGTCACGGCGCTGTTATGGTCTGTAATTCGCTGTCTGAAAAACTGCGGTTCCAGATGCGGAAGTCTTTTATATGACCCCACGTGAATATGTAGTCTGCGCCTTGTGTTCTTCCAATAGTTATGGTGCTTGGAGTTGCGGAACTATATGTAGTGGATGTATCTTCCGTGCCGACAACTCCATCCTTTGCCAGTTGCGCCCGAACGGAACTCCATGTGGTAGCTACTTTATTGGTAGCGGGGCCTACAGACTGGGACATCTGTATATTGTACAATCCCACCCCCAACCTTTTCCCTGTAAATGTCGTACCTTGAGTTGCGTGTAGATATGCCCAATTTCCGTCTTCCGCGTCCGCATTTGGAGTAGATGAATCCCAATAAAAAGATGCGCTGGTGTTTGTTCCTTGCGTAACAGTTAGGGTAATTGTACCCGTTACCTCGCTGAAGTTACCAGATACCGGAGCAGTTAATACATCTTTATTCCTCGTCACCGCCGCCGTGTCAGTGGGGCCGATATAACTTGAGGCAAACGCCCCCAATTCGGCATCCCCGCCCCATGCGTATACCGCATCCGTATTCGTTGCCAGCCTGATCCCGTGGTAATACGTCGCCACGGTCACGGTGCGAGTATCTGAGCATCGCGTCCACGTTGAGGCGTTGATCGTGCAGGTCGTCCATGTCGTGTTGTCTGCGGAAACTTGAACATTCCCCGTGCCGGTCTTTCGCTTCAGGTAATACGACCCGGTATAGGCCGCTACCGTGCCGGTGTACGATTGCAGGAGCGTTGCATTATCGGCAGAAGCGGTAAGCGTTTCGGCAGTCGTTGCCCCATCGGGTGCGACTACCGTGTTGTTGTCCACCGTCATGTTTGACGGAACCCATGTTGCCGCAAGGCCAAGGGTTTCCGACCATAGTGCCAGATTCGTCCTCTGCCCCTCGATCAGCGCACCGTTGGACTCGATGCGGAGTTGGCCAGAGGCGGCACTCGTAACCAGCCCCGTGGTCGGATGGACATACGTCGCCGCCGTAGCGCGGGTGAAGGAGAGGGAGCCGGTGCCCTTTACCAAATACAGAGGGTTAGCGGGATCGTCGAACGGTGCCCAGAAGGTGAGGGAGTCATTCAGCCACCACGGATTGCCACCGCTCCAGAAACGATTCAGCGGCCAAGCGAATACCTGAGATGCGAGTAGGAAAATGAACAGAAAGAAAAAGGTGATTTTGCGCATGGCTATTTGTAGATAACCGTTATATTCGTAGCGGCGGCTGTTTTCACACATATCCCGGTTCCAGCATATACGCCGAATGGAATCACCTGTCCCCCGTATGGAGAGGCAATCGTGGCGATGATCGTTGTGGCGCAACTCGTGTTGTTATAAATGGTGATCGCCCCCATCGTGCCCCCATTAACGACGACGCCAGCCAAGATGCCAGCGGTTCCCTTAACCTGAGTATCTGCAGCGGAGGTGATGTTATTGTAGCTATAATACTCGAATACCGCGCCCACCTTGACGACTGATGGGAATCCCAAAACTCCCGGCTCAAGTTCATCTCCGGCAAGCGTTACGGAAGGAATAAGAAAAACAATAGCCAATATAATCAACAGTTTTTTCATTGTGCCCCCCTTTATACCAGTTTGAACAGCGTTTCATGAAACCTCCCGGAAAAGAAAAGGGCTCCCGAAGGAGCCCTCTGAATTCGTCTTCAGAATGAGGCTACGCGCCGAGGGCCTTCCAGCCCCACGAAGTTTCCAGGGTATCGTTTGCGGTTTTCGACACATTAGGCGCAATCAGCGCCCGGGCAATGAACGAGCTTACCTGTGTCCTCATCCCGATCTCCCCGATGCTTCCGTTCGTCGCTACGCCCGCGGCCCATGTGAAATTCCAGACCGTCCATTCACCGGGTCCCGTACCGAAGGAGGCCACCCGGACCGGATAGGCGGCCGAAATCGCCTTGGAGGAAGTGGCGATGCCGGACACGATCGCCGTGTCCCCTTTCAGGGGCGCCGCGGTCCCCACCCCGAGTTCCGCGTACATGGACCGCGTATCCCCGACGATGGAGCTTGCGAGATATTGCGCAACCCACATGTCGCCGATGGAGGTGACGAGGTTATGGAATCCTCCCTCCTGCTTGACCTTGCCCATCTCATCGTAGAGCCGGTAATGGACGTATCCTTCGATGCCGATACGCTCGATCGGCGATCCGCCTCCGGGCCGGATCACGCCGACCTCCACCAGTTTCCGATTCAGTTCCTCGAAGAATTTCCCCATCGTCGCCACCTCCCTTTTCAGACGAGTTTGAACAGCGTTTCCCGGCGAATGTAGTTGTAGGAGCCGGACCGCCCCGCCCCCTGGAACGCCCCCGGCCCGAGTTGATGACTCCCGGCGATGGTCTGCCAGTCGTAGATATAGATCCCCGTTGCCGTCCCGCTTGCCAACCCGGTAATGGACTGGACCACGGTCGAGGACGAATCGAAGATCTTTCCCCACGTCGAGGTAGGATTGAATGCAGCCTCCGAATTGTCCTTGAACGTGACGACGAACCGGATCGTATCTCCGAGCGTGAAGTCGATCATATTCTATATGCCTCCAGGGAGATGAAGGACCGTGCAACGGATACTGATGCGAACGGATCGGCGACCTCCAGGGAGATGAAGGACCGTGCAACGGATACTGATGCGAACGGATCGGCGACCGCCAGATAGATGAATCGCCGCAAGGCCAAGGCGATCATGAGCCATGCGATGGTGGCCGTCGCCTGGATCCTCGCGTCCGTAATGCCAAGAGACTCCGTGATGATCCGGGTATACGCGATGCCTTCCGTCACAAAACTCGCCAGATTCGAATCGCTCAGTCCCATCGCATCGGCGATTTCCCGGATCATCGTGACCGCACGGCTTGCGGCGTCCACAATGCCGATCGCCTCCATCAGGTTCCTGGAAAAAGCACTTGCTTTGCTCACGTCGTCGGATACTCCCAAATTCTCCGACAGGAAGCGGACGACCGACTGATAGCGGTCCACCGTATCCGTTATTCCAAGCGATTCCGTCACGGCCCGGTAGATCAGTACAAACAGGGACCGTGAAGCGATATCCGACAGCCCAAGCGAATCGCTTGCGATGCGGAAATGCCCCTCCGTGCGGAACGCCGAATCCGAAACGCCCAACGGTTCAGACAGAAAACGCGCATAGGCGGCTCGAATAACCCGATCGTCCGTAACCCCGAGCGTGTCTCGCGCCTCCCGCGAGAAGATGGCGAATCGGGACGCGGAATCCGTGACATTTATGGAATCGGAAATATATCGATTGATGTAGATCGACAGCGAGAACGCCAGCGCGTCCGTGACACCGAGCGCATCCGAAAGCACTCGGAACATACTGCGAGCCGCGATTGCTGCATCGGTAATACCCACTGCATCGGTTATTCTTCGGGCATGTCCCGACGCCTTGCTCAAAGCGTCTATGAGGCCAACGGAATCGGAAACTATCCGATTCGATCCATGGACGCGGAAAGTAGAATCCGAAAGACCGACTCCATCCGAGATCCTGCGCCCAAGACCTACCCCTCTGACTACGGCGTCAGAGATGCCGAGCGCGTCCGAAATCTCGCCGGTAAAGGCCATCCCATACGTCACCACCAGTTTCGGATCGTTGGCGGTGCCGGTCTGGTCGGCCTGGTAACAGTTTAATTGCGAGTTAGTGGAGGCGGACCAAGCAGGAGCAACGGCTGCTACATCGTAATTAACGTTCCGTGTGCCGAACTTGGATATTCCGGTCTTACTTACGTTGCCCCTTCCAGTGGCGTTAAGAGTGAAATCGTTGTATCCTGCTGTAGACCATCCTGCATAGGTTATCGCGGTGTCGCATTGGGCTACCGACCCAAGCGAAGTAAAATCTCCAGCAGCAAGTGCCGTGCTCGACGCAGGATTGGATGTATAAATGTTGATGGTTGGTGCAATAACTAAATTATCGGCCTTGGAAGAACCATATAAAGACTTAACGGCACTGGATATACTTGCAGAGGACGTAAGAGCCGACGTATTGAATAGGAATATACCCCGGCAAAGAAACCTCCACACATTAGTTCCGCTATCGGAACTTATACTGACTGCTCCTTCAATCGTCGTCGAATCATTGAATGCATTTCCGGCGTCGGCAATCAATGTAGCCCAAGGCACACCGGAGCCTGCCGTATAAGTTTGTTGTACCCGCCCGTCCACCGTGTTCGTTTCGGGGTCGGCGTCGGGGGAGGAAGTCAACGTAGAGAACCCGAAGGACAGTTCCGGCACCCAACGATCTGCAACGCACCAGTCCCAGGCGTGCATCGCCCACCATAGGGGGCGAAAGGCGTAGTACAACCGCTTCGAGAACTTCGCGTGCGTCCGGAACTCGGCGGCCTGATGCGGTCCGTCCCACCAGAAGATCGCGTTCGGAATGATCCGGGTGATCCGGCGATTCCCGACGGACGAGGACTCCCCGCTGATCCGAAGAACCCTACGGAACCATCTGCCGATGACGGGGGCGTTCAGCAGCCACAGCAATTTCCCCTGATGAAGAATGAAAAAGAGGCTTCCAAAGGCTCTGTAGTGGTAATCGTCCATCTTTTCCTCATAAAAAAAGCCCGCTCGCGGCGGCCCGGTGGA
>ERZ1292629.1683-Hain-H43-01um-R1-1683-length-20780-cov-33_pt1 | contig 20780 bp, 29 predicted proteins | sample MGYA00564399_ERZ1292629 | MGnify/ENA primary metagenome ERZ1292629 (study PRJEB36523, sample SAMEA6512636) | groundwater metagenome | collected 2019-01-08 | study: AquaDiva: Metagenomics assemblies of 32 groundwater samples | reverse complement strand
ATTTGGTATCGTTTTTGACTAAGGTATATTTTTTCATTCTCTCTCCCTCCTTAAAACAGCTTGGCGATTTCACGGGCTTCGCAGAAAATAACACTCAGTCCTTTCAGGAGAAGGGCAAGCACACTTTGTCATTTTAGTCCTCCATATCCGCATAGTTGTCTATGTTCACTCCGATGTTTTGGTCGGGCGACAAGGCTTTCACTTGTAAGGTGGGTGACGTTGGAGCGTTCCCGCCATTTATCCCACTCGGTACTCCTCGCTTACCGATGCCGCTATTATTACGGCGTACAACCCGATATATGTCTTGGCACGCTTGGTCATAACCTCTATTGAAGTCATTATAAGTACGCCGTGCCAATCGTAACTTCTCTATTTCCGTCAGCATCAACTTCTCCCAGTCAACCTCTTTGGCAGGGGTAAGGGCTTCGAGATTTCCTTTATAGGCTTCGTGGTCAAAAGGTGCGACGCCGATTGATGCCTGTTCCTCAATTTCCTTTTGATATTCTCTGTTCATATTTCCTCCTGTTTTAGCACTTCCCATATTGCCCAAAAGAGGGCTAGTTCTAATCTAATACGACTTACTCGTTTGAACATAGAGAATTTATTACTGTTACTTTTTAGCTCTACACACCACCTGGTAGGGCCTTCAATCCACTTATCGGGATAGATAGAAACAGTTACTAACCCAAGTTTTGGTACAGCATACTTGAACAGGTTATCAATGGTAAGGTCTGGAATCTTACCACAATAAATACCCGCAATATACCACTGCTCAACAAGGAATCGTTCTGGGTTTGGGATGTCCTGTCTCTCGGATAATTCAGGAAATGGGACATTGTGCTTAAAGCCACACTTTTCCCAAAACTTCTCTAGCTGTTTCTGAGTTGATTCTTTGCTGGTATACATTGTCTTACCTCCTGTTTTGTGGGGGCGAGACGTTTACACTTTCCCCATCTACCCGACTTATACTCAACTCAAAATTAACTTCGGGCAAGCCCTCTCGCTTTAATAGCTTACGTAACGTGACAAGAACGCTAGACGGGGCAGAACTCTTTTCAACATAATCAAAGAATCCTTCGACACGATAAGAATGAATCTTTATTTTACCTTGTCTTTTTATTTTACACCCAGAACTACTTTTTGTCAAGCCTCGTGTTGTCACTCTGCTTTTATTTCTTCCCATTCACGACATTCCCCTTCGTATTCTAGCGTGCATCGCTTGTCTGTCAAGTCACAACGATAATCGGCAAAGAACTCGTCTTGCGAAGGGCAGTAGTTCCCAACACTTTTCAAGTACGGGCACTTCAACTTTTTCATGTTTATATCCCATACGCTCGGATACCCCTCGGTGTTCTCCTTGTTCTTCACGCGCTCCCGATTTTGTTTTGATTGCTCCAGGTCGCCCCAGATATATTCTTGTGCATCCACATAATTCTCCTTCGCCCTCCTTAAAATCTAGCTAAGAGTTCTTTTAGTATTCACCACAATCCGTGTTCCCATAATAAGAAACTAAAGACTTATTACCCACACCGACATTCTCCTTCCAAGCTGTGTGGCAAGGCTTACAACGAGCAACTCCTTGCTCCCATTCTAACATTGACCATACGGTATGCTTTTCGCAATCATGACATTTCATGCCACCCTCGGTTGTGTTCGATGGGCGACGATGATAGCAGGGCAGACAATACTCGACGCCGCCGTCGAAGTGTGTCGTCTGGTGTTGTAGAAGTTCCTGTCGGCATGAGCCACAGTAACGATGCCCAGAGTAGTTACTCTTTGGCTCGTTGGCTTGATAGACTTTGCTCTCAAATTTCTTGACCTTGATTTTCTCTATGCCCGCTTTGAGAAATTCATCAAGTTCTGGATTGGGCACGGCGAGAACTTCAACTTCGGCGTCGGCTTGCATGAGAGCATCACACTCCAGGAAATAACGAGCCGAGCCTTTGTATTCTCCCCTCGGTGTCGTGACTATCATCACGTCGTGATTTTCCCCAATTTTTTCTTCATCTGTCTCAGAGAAGAACTTGCCATTCTGGAACGGGTGAAGATGTACCGTGCCAATGAGTCTCTCGTTGGAGTATTTCTCGGTGACTTGAACGGAAGCCCCGGAGACTACTTGCTCTGGAATGATAACGTCATCAATTCTGTATGCCCCGTCCTCTTGCTTCTCGCCGAGCAGATAGCCGAGCCACTCTATGTTTAGTTTGTCGAGCGTGTCATTCATCGCTTGTATCTTCTCGTCCACGGCGGGCAGAAGAAAGATTGTGAGCTTGGCTATGTCGCATCGACCACAGAACTTTGCGGTCTTGACGCCTGAATCCCAACCGTCCTCTATGCTTACGCTATTAGTTGTTATCTTGTGTTTCTTACTCACGTTTTTGCTACCTCCTTTAATTCTTTGTATTCCTCCTCTGTTATTGTAGCCAGCTTCATCATTGGTTCTCTATAAATTATTCGCTCCTCATAAGTCGTTCTCCTTGAAGGGTAACTCTTGAGAAAATCTTTCAGGTCTGCCCGAACTTCCATGTCTGGGGCATACATAGCCTTAGACACGGCAAAACAAGCAGCCAAAGCTGCGGGTACTGCCCAACTTGGGCGTATCTCATATCCCGTCGTGGGCTCATCACTGGTCTTCCATTGAGGCACGCTATCACACGTCGTAACGTGTGTACCATCGCAACCACAACGAATGTAAACTCTATTGTTGTCTTTTGCCCATTGGCAGAGCATGATTTGAGTCTCTTGACTATCGGTGCAATCGAAGAGATATTCGCCTCCGGGAACTTCAAGTAGATTGTAGACAGTTGCTCTGCCGTACGTTGTTATCTGACAATCTGAGCGAAGTAGTTTGATGTGTTCGGCAATCGCTTCGGTTTTTGGTCTACCCAGGTTGCTCTCGGCGGGGATGCAAAGGCGATTGAAGTTGTGTATCTCAAGCCTATCAGCGTCGAATAAACTTAAGTCAAGACAACCAGACATAGCGAGCAAAAGGGCGACCCATGAGCCTGTACCTCCACAGCCGACAACGATTGCCGAAGGAATTTGATTGAGTGCCAAGTCTCTTTGGCGGGAGTAGAGCAGTTCGTTCATGCTCCCACCGCCTCACGAAGATAAGGTTCTCTGACCCAAGCACGATTAACAATGACATTTAAGTTTGTGGCTCTTCGCCCCGCTTGAAACTCATCGAGGCAGATGGATGGGGCTCTGTCACCATAATGTCCTCCTCGGCGTACCCCACAACGAGCACAGAGACTATGCATTGAGTTACTGTTTAGCCCGAACTTGGCGAACTCTTCGTCCTCTGGGCTGGCAAAATCTACACTTGCCCAACCACTTAATGTGGTCGCCCCTTGACGAGTGCGTTTAGTTCCTGGGGGCATGACTTCAAGGTTATCAACGGGGAAGTTCCAGCAATGTCCTTGCTTACCGCTTTCGCTGCTGTCATGACCACCAGAAAATTTCTCAAGGAACTCGACGCCAGCAAGCAAATCGCTGCTAGAGACAACTTTGCCGATTAAGCCAAGTAAACTGCTTTCATCGTGTTCCTCGACGACTTTGACCATATCTCCGACTGCTATGACCACTAAGGGTTCGATGAAACTATCGGCGGGTAGCTCGACTGATTTTTCTTCAAGTTCTTTGGCAAGGGGGAGATACGGGGGGTCTCTATCATATAGACTGTTAATATTTACAATCTCAAGGGCTTTTTGCAAGCGATCTCTAGCCTTGAAGACGTCGGAGGGCTTGTCTATTTGCTCAATTTTGACTGTACCCCGACAATTTTCTATGTTACCGTGGTAGTGATAAAATATCTCTAAGTCAGGCTTGAGTGTACTAACTTGGACAACTCTTCCTTCTCGTTTAGTCATAATTTTGAGAAGTATATCACGCTCAAGCACTTTGCGATGTTCCTCGCAGATTTGCCTCGTTATTCTAACATTTCTGCTGAGAAACTTTGGGGCATAATGCAAGGGCACGAGATAAGATAAATACTCACCGTCTTGCTTGAAAATACTCATGCCCTTCTTGATGTCTGCTAAGGTAACTTCGGGCATGATAAACGTAACTCGGAGTTTTTGTTCGGCAACGGCAACTTTATTTTGTGCTTCTTGCCTGATTTTGGAGATTCTGATTGAAACAGATTCCATTAACTTGTTGATAAATTCGTCTGCCATAGCTTTTGGCTTGAGTTCCAGAGCGTAGAACTTGCCATCGATTAGGGCAAGTTTTGGCTCGGTTTTGACTTCGTCGAGAAGATTTTTGATGACTATTTCCTCATCGATAGTTGTCTCTGAGAAGATTAGATTAATTTGACTACCCTCAACCCAATAGCCGTGGCTACTACCCGCTGGGAGTAGCCCCTCAAGATTATGCCCTCCTGAACCTTTGTCAAATGCTACACCAAAATCATAAGCTGGTCCGACGCTAAATGTAACTATTATTCCTTGAGAGGCTTTGCCAAAACCGTAATCCTGGTTTAACTCTACTCTATCCCCCACGTGAACACGTTGCCCAGTCGAATCTTGAGGGTAGTGCTTACGCATACTCTTGAATTCCTCTTCATCTGTAAATGGTTTCATTTTCTCTCCTTCAAATTTTGTTCTGGCTTCTTGTCTCTCATGATGGGTTCGTCATTATGAGAGACAAAGAAGCTAAAGTTTAGGCTGCGGTGTCGTAAACGGAGACTTCAACCACCGTGCCGTCTTTCAGCCCAGAGATGCAGGCTACGGGCAAGTCGCTGGGATTGTCGATGGTGTCGAAGTCGACGGTTACGTGCGGGGACTTGACTCCTGCGAAGCGAGCGGCAGCTTTAATTTCTGCTGCCAAGTCGTCCGACTTCGGCTTGTAGTCCCCTTTGGGTGTCTTGATTGTAAACCCTGTTTCCCATCCGTTTGTCATTGTTTCTTTCCTCCTTATTGCAATAAGATTTGATTTATCTGGTAGCTCATCATCGTGAACGACCTCACGATTTCGAACGTTTACTTCCACTTTCATTTCCCCTCCACAATAGTTCGTGAATATAAAAGCACACACCAGCTAAACCAGCTAAACCGGCTTGCCAAGGCGAAGAACTATCATAAGCTATAATCATTAGAGCTGCTGCTATCGTGAGAGCTATCGTGCCTAGGGGTCTTTTCATCAGTCTGCCTCCTTATTTCACTTTTAGTCTAACATAAGCAAAATTTCCTGTCAAGAGAGTATGCTTCGGGCAAGCTAAAATAGCCTTTTATCCTGACGCTTGGGGCATCGTGAACACAAACGAACTACGTAGCCCCATCGAAGAGAGTTTGTCACCCACTTGCCTCAGGAAGGTAACCCCAGTTTGCAAAGAATTTTTCCGAGCATACCCCCTCCTTAAAATTTTTGTTTTGGCTTGTGTGTTTTGGTGTGTGTTTACTATATAAACACACACCCAGAAACACACAACTTTAAGCCAGACTACTTGTAAGTCACTTTGACTGTCTTGGTGACAAGCTCAAGCTCTGTTCCACAAACGGGGCAGTAGAACACGTAATTATCAAGCGAGCCCCAGTAGTCCCCCGCATTTCCTGATGCCTCATAATCACAATGAACACAATAGAGTATTTTCCTGTCGTTGGTCAAGATTTGGTCTTTCATGTTACGCTTGATAGCTTTCATGTTTTTCCTCCTGATATAAACATTCCTGATTGTTGACGGGGCATTTTTGGTCGACGGGCTTTCGGCTTGGTTATACGCTCCCAGCAGAGGTCACACCAATGAACGGTGCATAGTCCCCGGCCATGTAGGGTGTTTCGCCCGGTTAATTCTACCTCACACTTGGCACAGTGTATACCTTGCTCTCTCCAATCTTGTCGCATTATCTCTCCCACCTCTCGATAGTTTTTCGGTGATTGTGTATCTTACACGTCCCACCGTGGCGCAGGGCAAAATCATAGAGTTTGGCTATATCCTCGTTACTGATGGTCGGGTTTGGGGCACGTTTTTGTCGTTTCATTATGCTTTGTCTCCTTCGGGCAAGATAGCTACCAGCCGCATTCACAGGATTCGGAAGCATAAACGGGGAACATAATCGAGCCGACGTTATAATCCCGCCATTCCCCCCCTGGTTTAATTGTCAAGTTCATAGCCTTGATAACTGCGTCGGCGGGCAAGGCGTCAAAAAATGCCTCGTGAGCGTGCCAACAAGCCGACCTAGTATGTCTTATATGCTCCTTGCCTGTTGGGTCACAACGGATTGTTAGCTTTGCCCCAGGGTGACGACTATCTTTGGCCTTGAGCCTAACATGGTACCAGGATTGTTTATCATGGGCAAGTCGTTTAAAGTCGTAGTCTACGCTCAAGTTTCCATGCCCAACTTTTTGGTTGGCAATCTCGATTGCCTTGTCTAAAGCTAAACTATTTGTGACTTTGATTAGCATAACCCCTCCTTTGTTATCTCATATTCTACCCATGACTTAACTATAAACTTCTTATTGCATGAGCGACACGTAAAGCAACCATCGTGAAAATCATTCTCGGAGCTAGGGTCAACGTATTCCCAATCAATAATCCAAGAGCAATAAGGGCATTTTTCCATTTATATCACTTCCCTTGCTTTTATAATCGGTTCTCGTGTGATGCGCCTGCAGATAGGGCAAAAGTCCGCCAAGCGATGGTTGTTTTTCAGCGTGCGCTCTAGTACCCTGGCATCGTGCGAGGTATCTAGTTCCCAGGTTCGGGCAAGCCGTAACTGGCAGCCAGCTTCGAGGGCGGCTTGTGTGAGCCTTGCCCCGTGCCCCGCTTTGTGCTTTGCCATACGCTTCCGGACGCCGTTTGGCGTTGACCCGCAGTAGTGCTTTGCATGGGCAAGTGCGGGTGAGAGATGGATTAGATATACGTGGGGCATGATTACTCCTCCCCTAAGCTAAAAAATCCTCGGTTGTTTTCTGTCAAGTAAGCATAATCATATAAGCCGTGTTTGACGGGTACTTGAACACGACTTTGGTCTTGCTTCCAGGTTTTGACTTTGCCGTTGACCCGCCATCGACAAGGGGTTCCATCAGCGTTATGGCTATACATCTCATATAAAATTCGTCCTGGTAGTAATGCTTTTGCTTCGTCAAGAGTGATAGCTTTCACTTTAACACCTCCCATACGTGCTTATGCCTATTGGCGACAGAGCAAAGATAAACTTGGGGCATATACCCCGCTCATAGTCCTGGCGTGTATCGGTATGCCACTTTGCCTGGTCGGTGGGGTCAAGTTTAAGCGGCACGCAGGCCTTGAGATTACGTAGCCGGGTTTGCATTGCCCATACTTGGCAGAGATGCTCTATTTCGTTTTTCATGCTTTTGTCTCCTTTGGGCAAGATAGCGATAACATGGGCGCTGTTTACCCATGCTATCGCTATCGTATGCCTGTTTAGCTCTTGCGGGCGGCGTGTATGAATAGCCCGCCCCAGTTCGAGATGTCCGGGTTGCCAGGCTGGGCTGAGAAGAGGTTGTATTGCCCCTTTTTGCCCTTGACGCCCATGTCCTTGAGCACGACGCTATACGTGTTGCCGTCCGCTCGCTTGAGTGTCACCATCGCCTCGGTGACTGGGTTGGCTGCGGGTGCTTTGGCGTCCTTGCTTTTTTGTTTGGCTTTTGCTTCTTGGGCTTTCGCTAACTTGGACATTGTACCCTCCCGTCTTGCTTCTCGTTTGGCTCATGGGCTCTATGTCCCAGAAGCTATCCGAAGCTGACACTAAAAGCATAACATAGCTGTTTTTGGTTGTCAACGAGCCTTTGAAGCTGAGCCAAACGAGTTTTTAGACACGGGTTGAAGCTAAAAAGAGCATGAAGCTAACTGCATTTTATTTTAGCTTCGAGTATCGTCTGCCGATATTGCCTGGCGATACCAAGATTAGAACATTTGTTCTACTTGCTTGTTCTACCCGCCTGTTCTAATCGCTTGCCCGCCGGGGCGTCGCTTGGCGTTAGGCGATGATGATTGAGAGCAATCAGGCAAGCACGATAGCACGAACGGGCAATCACGCAATCAGGCAAGCACGCTTGCATGGGATGGCGGGCGGGATGGCGTGCGTGACGAAGTGAGCTTGGGCGTGCGTTCTTCTTACTGGATGTATATTCATCTATGTAGAAAACCCCAAATTGAAAATCATTATGTCAAGTAATTGTTGTGATTGTTGACAGAAATTAACAACAATAGATTGTTTACATTGTTGACCAACATTAGCAACAATATGTTTATGTGTTTCCCCTTTTGTATCGTCTTTTCGAGAAACACACAGAAAGTTGTGTGCTGTTTCCCAGGGGCAAAAAGAGCATACACACAAAAACTAAATAACACTCAAAAACAACTTGTATGCTGTATGCTAAGAGCTTTTTATAGAAACACACAGAAATTCCACGTCTAGTATATCTCTCTTCCCAGAAAACACACAACTTTTTCGTGCGTAGTATACTTTTTTTAGACACGACTATACTTTGTGTGTTTCTGTGTGTGTGTTTATATATAAACACACAACTAAACACACAAAGTTTCGGCACAATACAAAACTTAAAAATTTCTCAGAGTTGTGTGTTTCCCCCAAAGACAAAATTGACCCCTTGACATTTTATCGTTTTGGGTGTATAATTAAAGTATGGGGTTAAAAAGAAAAGCACTTGCCCGAAAAGCTAAAACAGAATCCGATGGTATAGTCATAGCTGCCCTAGAAAAAGCAGGGCGAGCCGCAAAAGAAAACCCCTCAATCCTCAACCCTCGCCAGATGGTCAAACAGTTCTTGCTCAACAAAGGCAAGCCCAGCGTGCAGAAAGCACTCAACGACTATCTCATCGAGTACCCCGAAAAGTTGCGTCTTATTGCCCGAACTCTCGTGAATCTCGCCATCAAAGGCAATACCGACGCCATCAAAGAAGTTTACAACCGACTCGATGGCAAGGTTGCCGAAGTTCATCGTCTTGACTCCGAGAACCCCGTGACCCTGGTCTTCGCTCCTGCCGCACAGTTACTTGCCCAAAAAATTGAAACCCAAAATATACTCTCAACAGGGGCAGAACCCGAAAAAGTGGCTACTGCCCCGATAGAGGTAATCGAGCCAGAAGAAATAAAAGTGGAGCGTTTGCCCCTGTTGGAGTTTAACCATGAGGTGGAAATAGAATCGTGATGCCTATGATTATTGATAATGGTCTTTTAACTTTAATCAAACCCGAAATCATACCGATAATAGTGGCTGCCCTATGCTTTCTGTTAGCCGTCGTCATCATTGTCTACCTATTGATAATTTTTCCGCCCTGGGGGAAGTAAAATGGAAGAAAAAGAACTTCTTGAACCGGGTAACTGCAAGCACGAGCACATAGAACTTTGTGCTGGTTGTAGTCTGCCCTATTGCGTTGATTGCGGGGAGAACGCCTACGAAGAAATCGCCAAAAATCATCTCGTTCGACTGCCCATGATATTTTCATTGTCTTAGAGGAGAAAAATGAATCATAATCACAACGAAGGCTGCAAGCACACCAATATCGTTCTCTGTGCAAAGTGCCAAGTACCTTATTGTAAGGACTGCGGCAAAGAATGGGCAGAATCATGTACTCTAAATCATTACTATCCTTATTACCCATACTATCAGAGTTACCCATACTACACAGAACCAATAAAAGTAACTTGGAAAACTTCAAATTCAACGAGGGGCATGGTTTATGATAGCACGAGTAAGAAGTGTAATCACTCTTGGCATCCTCTGTAATTGCCCCAGAAAGCAGAGTGTCTGAACTTCTAAAGGAGACAACTGTTGCTCCTGAGTCAAAATTAGTAGGCTACACCGAGGTCTTCGAGGCAAACAAGGCGTCAAAGGCTACCGTTGTCGTTAATGTTGGCGGGGCAGGCAGCAGCAAGAGCTATTCCATTGCTCAACTTTTCGTGCATAAGCTCATCAACGAGAGCAATAAGACCTTCGGGGTAATAAGAAAAACTTTTCCCGCCCTGAGAATGACATCGTATGGGCTAATCATTGGCCTGTTGAAACAATATGGGGTCTATCGGGAAGAGAAACATAATCGCACCGCCAACAACTACGTCTACAAAGACAGCGTAGTCTGGTTTTTCTCCATCGATGAGATTGAGAAGGTAAAATCAACGTCGTTCAACTATATCTGGGTTGAGGAATGTTCGGAAATCTCTTGGGATGAATTTATTGTTCTCAAGACTCGTCTTCGTGCCCCGACAACCAAAGATTGCCCTAATCAGATGTTTCTTAGTCTCAATCCCTCCGACAGTTTTGGGTGGGTGGCTGTCAAATTATGTAATGCCACAAAGAGTTAATCAGAAAAAGAAATGGTTACAATAACTAGAAGTTCTATTGCCCCAAGCGTTGAAATTATACATAGTACATTTGAAGACAATTCATATTTAGATGAAGACTACAAGAAAATTCTCCGAGATTTATTCTTTCAGGATTCTAATGCTTATTCTGTCTATACTCTTGGTCTTTGGGGTTTGGTTCAACGCAGAATTTTCACCAAGTATAAAATCATTCCCGAACTTCCTGAACTTAGCGGAGGACACCAAGCATACGGACTCGATTTCGGTCTCGTCAATCCCTCCGCCGTTGTTAAAGTTTACACCCTAGGCGATAAAATCTACGCCGAGGAGAAACTCTACAAATCAAATCTAACCAACTCAGACCTCATAGAATTTTTCTCCCATCAAGAACGTGGGGACATCTACGGCGACCCCACTTCAAAGATGCTCATAGAGGAAATCAGACGAGCGGGTTACTCGGCTTTTGAGGGTCACAAAGGCGTCAAAGAAACCATAGACCTCTGCCAGCGTTTTGAGATTATCATTCCGCAATCCAGCACGAATTTAATCAAAGAAATTCATAGCTACCAGTGGAAGCAGAACAAGGATGGAACTATCCTGCCCGAACCCGTGAAATATAATGACCACGGAATCGACGCCCTCAGGTATGCCGTTTGGGGTCTCGTTGAGCGTTTCGGGCAAGCAACCAGCCGAGCGTTCAACACGAAGCCGATAAGCACGTTGAGATTTGCTGGTATCAGAAATTTGGGGAGAAGGATTAGAGTATAATGCCCAAAGTAAGTAAACCAACCGTAGAAGAAATCCTCGAACTCTATGAAGCTACCAAGAAACGCTACCAAGAATCAGGCGTGTTTGACCAATGGGAGGATGATGAGACTCTATACGAGCTTGATTTCCACAACGAGCTTCTTCTACCCGAAGAGTTCAAATCTGAGGGCATAATTCTGCCCACAGCTAGAGATTTAGTTGACACTTGCACCGACCACACGGATATTAGCAACGTGCGTGTCTGGGTAAACAAGAAAGGTGAATCAGCCAAGGCTGAGGAAGAACAAGAACTTCTCCGCAAGTTCGGCTTAGGCGTTCTATATCGCAACAATGTAGAAGCCTCAATCAGCCCAATTCGTGTTGCTGCCAAACACTACTGGTTGTATGGACTAGCGATTATCAAAGATGTCTGGGATGCCGACAGATGGATGGGCAGACCAGAACGCAAAGAAGACGAAGGGGAGTCTGCTTATGCTACTCGAATTGACGAATGGCGTTCTGAGAATCGAGACTCTATCCCCATTGTCTTGCAAGCGGTTAGCCCGAAAACTATGATGCTCGACCCCTTCTACGACGGTGGAGCTTTTGTGTTTGAAGTTCGCGACGAGCTTTGTTTCAATGTTAAGCAGAGTTTTCAAAAGTGGAGCAACCCCTTGACCAAGAAAGTCTCGGAGAAGGTTGAACACATTTCTTTCTGGACTAAGGATTTTCGCTGTGAACTCTATGACAGGGAACCGATTTTGAAAGTCCCTGGGGGAGTAGGCAAGCATACCTATGGGTTTATACCCTACGTGCCTATCGACACGGGCTTGGGCAACTTGTCCGATGATACGTCTGGCTACATGAGAAAGCGTTACGTTGGGATTTTGCGTTATATCCGAGACGTGCTGATTTCCGAGTCCCGTGACTATTCAATCGGGGACATTATATTAAAGAAGACCGCTTACCCCTGGGGGTACATTAAAGGCAAGAACGCCTCGGCAGTCGTCGAGGTCAGTCAGAAGTTCGGGCAGTACACCCCGTTGCCCGACGATGTGGATATTGTTGATGTCGTGCCCAAAGTTCCGCCCGATGCCCTGCTGTCTTGGCTTAGTGTTGCCTCTAATTATCTTGCCTCTCATGCTGCCCCAAACTCAATCCGAGGAATGGGCGAGCAAGGGGTTAGGTCTGGGGCAGACCGCAGATTGCTGATTGCCGAAGCGAGTAGTCGTTACCAGTATTCCAACGAAGCCTTCAAGCATGGCGTGGCAAAAGTGTTGGCTAACTGTGCTCGAATTATGAAGAATGTTGTGCCCGGTGACATCAATGTCTGGGCAAAGACGCCGACAGACGAGTTTGACGTTGTAATTAAAAAGGACAAGATGCACGAACCCTTCACGTTCTACGTGGAGTTCTCAGCGATAAGTGAAGAAGATGAGTACAGACGGCACGATGATCTTGAGCGTATGTATAAATCTGGTCTAGTAACGAAGAAATGGGCGAGAAAGCAGATGTCCAATGTTGATGCTTCTGCCCTTGAGCTTGAGGAAGAGGTTGAGAAAATGCAGAATGACCCCGCCGTGCAACAGGTCGTGTCACAGTATGTTCAGGGTAAGATGATGGAAGCCATGACCAAGAGGTCTGCCGCCGAGTCAATAAACAATCCGCCTCCTGCTCTTCCTTCTACAATCGCACCTCCCGCACCAGGTGAAGAATCTGGCGGCATGATGAGTCCTGGTAGACGTATGACACCACCTATCCCCAATCTTGCCCCGCTTGGTTCGGCAGAAAACCTACAAAACCAACTTGGGGGCATGAGAAGTAAAGTTTCTATGACCGAACAAGGTAGAGGCGGCGGCGGGAACAGACGATGAAGAAAGCCCAACTTTCTGAGTCTGCTGATAAAGCCGTATCTTTGAAGATGCGAGCAATAGATATTGTTGTTGAACGTATGATTGAGCCTCTTGAAGACGTGGGTAACCCAGAGAAGCTAATTGGCAAAAATTTTGAAGAGTGGACGCCCGAAGACATCGGACGTTTAACTATGATTTACGGCACGAGGGAGCCAAATCCTTTGAGCAACCTAATTTTCCGCAAGAAGTTGACAGAAGTTCGGGAGTTAGAGCAAGAGGAGATAATGTAATATGCCTTACAATATACCAGGAAATCCCTATGGCGTTGGTTGGACTCCCCCTAAGCCCCCTCCCAGACCTCCTTCTGGCATCGGAAAGGGGGTAGGAGATATATGGTCGTGGCTTTCCAAACCAATAACCACGCAAAGAGCTGTTGGTGCGGGGAAAACTGTTGCGAAAGCTGCCCCAAAAGTTGTCGGTCGGGCTGCTCCGTTTGTAGGGGCGGGTCTTGTCGGCAAAAGTCTGGGGGAGGCTGTAAGACCATCTATTTCCCCTCAAGATTGGTATTTCAACCCAACGGAGGAAAATCTAGCGAGGCAATTCGGCATAAACACGATGACCCCTTATGCCAGGTCTGTTCTTGAACAAGCGGGTTATGCCCCTTCTATTGCCTCACAGACAGCAGGGCAATCCTTTAATAACTGGCTCTTCGGAACACCCAGTCAGCAAGTAAATTATACAAGACCAGAAGGGGCAGCTCCCTCTGGCAAGGAAAAAGAGGTAGAAGGGGAAACTTTCGAACAGCGTTTTCTGCGGGAAGCTCAAGAGGAAGAAGCACAACTAGATGCAAACGCTCCCACAGACCCCTATGGTCGCAGAGCAAAATGGGATGCAGACGACGGAATGTATCGCTACCCGCCTGATTGGGGACAAGACCCTGCAACACAGCAAGCGGGGTATATGAATCCTTATCAGCAAGCCCAAGTTGCTCAAGCACAGAGAGAGTTTGAAGGACAACAGCAACAGGGGCAAAAAGAATTTGAGTTTGAGCAACAGCGTTTTGCTTGGCAACAGGAACAGAGCAGACTTCAAGCAGAGGCGAATAAACAACGGCAGCTCTCTCAACTTCGTGCCAACCCCGCAAGTTGGCTTGAGTATGCTTCTCTTTCGGGGCAAACACCAGTAATACAACCCTGGATGGTGCCTTTGGGGGCGACAGGGCAATTTCAAGCAGGGCAATCAATCCCAGGCTACAATCCGCAGGGGCAGTCAATGAATCTGCCCGAACTTACTCGTCCTTCGGCTCAGTATATGAATAGAATTGCCCCATCACAGAGACAACAGTATTATGGGTATGAACAGGCGAGAACGGGCGCCACGCCTGAGGACGTTCAATGGAGAATGTGGAGTGGAGCACCGCCCGCAGGGCAAAACCCAGGACTTAGGTATACGAGGTAAAAGTTGCCTGATTTAACAGAACAGATTAGAAGTTTGTCGCCTGGGGCATTACGCATCTACAAGCAGAAACTTCTTGCTCTACCAGAAGAAGAAAGGCGAAAGTCGTTTTCTCGCTTGTCGGGCATTGAAGAACTCGCTGATATTGTCGGCACGACCCAAGCACAAATTTCTCGGCAGGTTGAAGAGCCACAAAGACCAACGCAGGCAAGGCCTCAAGGTGATATGCCCCTGTGGCAAAAAGGTCTGCAAACTGTATCTGCCCCGTTTAACTGGATAAGCAGAAACATCACTGAGCCTTTCGCTGCCGTTGCTACTGCCCCGTTTACACCAGGATTACCTGGAGGCAGGAAACCAGATGAGTCGGCTTTAGGTTATGCTCGCAGACAATATGAACAATGGCAAGAACCCGTCTTGTTTACGGCTGGTGGCTATAAGTTCAGACCGACAAAGGGCATTGTTGAGTCTTTGCCCTGGCTTGCCCTACCGAGTGCTGGGGCAGTTGCAGGGAAACTTGGGACTCTTGGAAAGACAGCAGGGGCAATAGGAACAGCAGCCAGAGTTGGGGAAAAGATAGTCAAGCCTCTAGCTACTGTTGAGGCAATACCTGGGAAAGTTATTGGTAAAGCAGTTGGGAAGGTTTTGCCCAAGAAAGGTACTCTTGCCGACTTACAGTTAGATGCCCTGAATGAACAAGTTGCCAAACTTGGTGGGAAGATAGAAAAAGCGGGGAGTAATTTCCTTGCCGTTAAGAAAGACGGGTCATTCAAGTCATTCAAGAACGCTGACTCGGCGGCAGAGTTTATAACGGGGGAGAAGCCTTTTAAGCCAGCTACTTCTCTCAAGTCTCCTTTGCCCCCAATTATCTCCGAGGCGTTCCCAGAGGGTATGCCCGAAGATTATGCTGGGGCTGCCCGCCGAATGGCTGAACTTATTAAGAAACAAAAACCTCTTGCTAGAGAAACTCTTGAATTACGAAAACCCGGACACGGGGCACGGCAAGCAAGATATGAAGAACAAATACAGGACTTGGCTGAACAAGGCATATTGACTGAGGACGCCGAAAGATTCGCTAGGTCAGCACTCAAGGGGGCATACCCAACGGCTTCAACAGCGAGACTTGAGTCCTTGCGTGAACAACTCGCCAAAGATACCCCCATCTTATTCAAGACAATAGCCGACGCTAATCTTGCCCCAGGCAAAGAGGGGTTCTCTAGACTTCATGCTTTTGAGGCGATATATGATGTCTTTGATGGCAAAGTCCTATCGACTTATAAGATAGAAGCTCTTGAGGAAATTTTTGGGGCAGAAGTAGCAAGAGCTTTGATGGGCAAGCAAACTTGGGGGCAGAAAGCTCTTCGCAACTTGATGGACTTACTCAATGCCCCAAGAGCGTTGCTTGCCTCCTTTGACTTGTCGGGCGTGGGTAGACAAGGGGTAATTTTAGCAGCTAGACGCCCAATGACAGCGATGAGGGCGTGGACACCGATGCTTCAAGCCATGATGTCGGAGAAGAACTCTCTGATTATAGATGACATCATACGCACCAGAAAGAGTCTTGTTCCTGGTGTTGATATGCAAAAGGCTATTGAGTCTGGGTTGGATATTCTATCTCTGCCTAGCAAGGTTTCTGCCCCTCTGCAAAAACGAGAAGAGTCTTTTGTGTCTGGATTTGTAAATAGGATTTGGGGCATACGTGGGTCAGCCAGGGCATATACCACAGTTTTGAATGATTTGCGTTCAGGGAACTTTATTGGCACGGTGGACTCTTGGGGCAAGGCAGGGGTAAAGTATATAGACAACAAAGCTCTTGCTCTTATGACTCCTGATGAACTTGCCCTAGCTAGAAAAGCGGGCACGATTTTCGCCGACTCCGATTTGCAAGACCTTGCCAAACTTATCAACTGGGCAAGCGGACGTGGAGATTTACCCGCAATCCTAGCACATCATCAAGGGTTCTTGACCACGATGTTGTTCTCCCCCAAACTTATCTTTTCCCGGCTTGAGTTTCCCTTTGCTGTCTTCCCTGGGGTAACTAATTCTGCCCTTGTAAGACGAGAGGCATGGAAACAGATTGGGGCATTTCTGGGGACTGGGGCAGGAATACTCTCAATGGCAATCGCTACGAAGCAAGGTACAGTTGAACTTGACCCACGTTCCACCGACTTTGGCAAATTGAAAGTCAAGGACACGAGACTTGATATTTGGGGCGGGTATGCTCAATATATGCGTGTTCTTGCTCAAACCGTTACTGCTCAGGGCAAGACTACGGCAGGGAGATTGTCCCCGAAAGACAGGGGAGAAGTTATAGCTCGGTTTGCTCAAAGCAAGTTGTCACCTGCCGCTGGCTTGTTTATGGACATCTTGAAGGGGCAAACATTTCTTGGGGAAGAGTTTACCATTGAGACAGCCAAGAACCCGAAAAGTCTCTTAGGGCAGGTTTACCAGAGAACTTTTCCGCTTGCTATACAAGATATAGTAGATGGCTTCTTCGCCGATGGTCTACATGGGGCGATGATAAACGTGGCTGGGGTATATGGTGTTGGCATAGCAACTTATTATGACACCGTGGCGAAGGCAAAAGACCAGGCAGCCAAAGAAAAATACGGCATGAACTGGGAAGATGTAGGAAAGAATGTTGGTCGTGCTACTCAACTTGAACTGCAACAGACTTCCCCAAAGATTTTGAAAGCAGAGCAAGAAAAAGAGCAACGTATGGCAACAGGCAAACCGACTCTTATGCAACGCTTCCAGAAAGAGGGGGAGAGAGTTGAGGAAACATACAGGCGAGAAGTTAGTCTTGCCGTTAAAGAGTTTCAGGCAACTGGGAATGGGGTCGCCTTTCAAGAACGAATAAAACAGGCAAAGTCTACTCGTCGAGAAATGTATGCCTCAAGAGAACGAGCAAAGGAATACATTGACATCAAGACCTATCATGACCAGCCTTTAACGAGTCAACAACTTGCCCAGATGAACTCGCTTGATGTTGCTCGTCATGATTTTATGCGGGTAATGTTTGCCCCCGATATGTATGATGAGTTCGGGCGTTACCGCTTTGACGAGGCGGAGAAAAAAGAACAAGAATTTCTGCGTAAATATGGGCAAGAAGCCCTGAACTATATTGAAAACTATTCTGGGGCAGCTTGGGTAGATAAACCCGTAGAACTCAAGATGCTTGAACAGGCACAAGGGGTACTTGAACCATATTGGCGTATTGCCGATGAGATTTGGTCGTTATACCCTTCAGAGTTGAAGATGATTTCTGAGCAGATTGAGATACTTAGCCGAACCGATGAGAGAAAGGCAAAAATGTATCTGTATCGTTACCCGCAGATTCTTCGGGCTAGGGAATTGATTGCTCGTAGAAAGAAGTTGATGCGAACTATGAACCCTCAAATCAAACAAGTATATGGTTTATTTTATGGACAATAAACTAGGGGAGAGCTATGAACCTCCAAGTAGCGTGGATACTCATTCAGGGAGCTTTTCTGCCCTTAGTTCTCTGGTTAGACGACTTGCGGGTAACTGGAAGCTACTGGGGACTGGGGATTTTCTGCCTGCTAGAAATCCTCTATCTGGTGGACTCCTTGTTATTCATAAAAATCTTTCAGAAAGGAGAGAAAATGGAGCATAGCAAGCACAAGAAGAACATGAAGGGCAAGCACATGATGACTTCTGCTGAAATGAAGAAGCACAAGAAATCCATGAAGGGGAAATAGATGCCCAAAGCACTTGAGCGAAAGCTCAAAGCCGAGGCTAGGAAGAAAGGTCTTGGCAAGAAACGAACTGGTGCTTATGTTTACGGCGTGTTAAGAAAGACGGGTTGGAAACCGAGCACACAGAAGAAAAACAAAAGGAAATAGGAGAAAACTAAATGACAGACTCAACTGTTCAAGGACAGCCTTCTACAACGGAGATTGTTCAATCGCCAGTGGAGCCGACGAAGCCAAATGAGGTTTCAACCGAGCCAGTAGCGGTTCAACCTGCCCCGCCAGAAAAATCGCTTGATGAGAAGATTGCCGATGCGGTGGCAAAGGCTCTTGCCGTAGAGACTGAAAAGTCCAGGCGAGAAATCCAAAGTGCGAAAGACCGAGCGATGGCGGAATTACAGGGAAGGCAATCGGCAGAAAGAAGGGCGAGATTAGCGGAGAATACTCAGAGTGCGGTGACGAAGCATCTTCAATCTCTTGACCCAGATGTGGCAAAGGAATTTGAGCTTGCTCAACTTCGGGCAGAGAGAGAAGGTAGAATGACGCTGGAACAAGAAGAGCAGATGAGACAGCAACAGACTGACTTTCACAATAGGTTTCAGTCAGGGTTAACTGCTCATGCACAAAGCGTGGGGATAGACCCGAAAGACTCCAGACTTGATTGGAACATTGACCCTGCGGATTATCTTGGTTCTCAGCAACGGTTTCTGAGTTCCGTGGCGAAAATTCAGAACGATAAAGTCAAGAGCTTGGAAGCGAGCATTGACACGAAAATTAAAGAATCGGAGAAACGGATTAAGAAAGACCTCGGAGTAGATGAAGTTAATTCAGTTTCAACCCAGATGTCGGGGGGTGTTTCCGCAAAGGGAATACCAACAGATATGACAAAGTTCCGAGCTTGGGTTAGAGACCTGCCCGAAAAGGAATACAAGGCATTGAAGACCGATATTGATTCGATGCTTGCAAAAGGTCAAATCAAATAAACTAAAAGGAGAACAAAACTATGGCTCTTTCAGCCAGAATCCCATCTGGGTTAGATACCAATAGATTTATCCCAGAAACTTACTCTAAGAATGTTCTCATAGCCGTCAAGAATAAACTTGTCGTGGCGGCTGTCGTGAACCATTCCTACGAGTCAGACGTGGTTAAAGGCGATACTGTCTATATTCGTCAAACCAATACTGTTTCTGCCACTGAGGTAACAGTTGGCACAGAGGGCGTGCAGAACAATCCGTTCAATACTACCGCCGTCACCTTGACCATCAACCAGTGGTATGAAGCCCCCGTAACCATTGACACCATGTCTCGCAGACAAGCAGACGTAGATTTACTGTCCAAAGCCGAAGATGAATCTGCCTATGCTATCTCAAAGAGGATTGACACCTCGCTCAACACCTTATTCTCGGCTCTTAGTGATGGCTCTGCCTTGGGTACAGATGGCTCGGCAATTACCGATGACGTTCTGATTTCCGCCGTTGAGGAACTTGACTCTGCTGATGTACCCGAAGAGAATCGCTACTGGATATTTGACCCATCTGTCAAAGCCGACATCTTGAAGATTGACAAGTTTGTTCGTCAAGATTATGGCTACACCGATGTAGTCCCCAACGGCACATTCCGCAAGGACGTGTATGGTGCCCCAATTCTTATCACCAACAACTTGACCGTCAACTCGACGGGCAACTATGGGGCATACCTGCACAAAGACGCTCTCGCAATCGCAATAAGCGACAACCTCACGGTCGATAGGGTTGAGCAGCCTTTGAAACACCAAGTCGTCATCAATACTACCGCCCTCTGGGGTGTGATTGAACTCCGTGATGACTTTGGCACAGCAGTACTGACAAGGGCAAGCTAAAGGAGTAGGAAATGTCTCTTTACGACTTTCGTTGCCAGGCTTGTGGAAATGTGGAAGAGTTTCTTGTTAGTAAACAAGGTCGCTTTATATTCTGTGAACTTTGTGGGTCAAGGATGCTTCTAATGTTCCCAGGTAATCAAATGGTGAAAATGAAAGGCGAAGGGGGCTATCCTTCTCGACGAAGGCAAATCTTCAACACGACCAAACGCCTTCATCCAAAACTAACGTAAGGAGAAAAAAGAATGTCTAATGCACCTACTACCCTTATGGGGCACGTGCCTCTCTTTCGGGCAATCGTGACAAGCACCGTTAGTGCTACGGCTACGACAGTAACACCTGATGATTCGGGCACGCTGTTCATTGACGCCAGTACTAGCACGCATACTTATACTCTGCCCGCCGTGGCTGATTGCAAAGGCAAAGCCTTTTGGTTTTCTAAAGTTGCCGATGCAGTTATGATTGTTTCGGGCGAAACAGCCGACAAGATGATTGCTTTCAACGATGCTGCTGCCGACTACATCTCGTTCCAAACAGCGAGCGAGAGAATAGGGGCTGCTCTGCTAGTTGTAGGCGACGGGAACTACTACTTCCCGTTTAATATGTCTGCTGGAGCAAATACCCTGACAGTCAAGACCGCTTAACCTAGAGGCTTCACGGGGTGAGCCTTAACCAATCACCTCGAATAAAGACGCCTCCGCTCCAAGTGGGGGCTGAAAAGGAGAACAATGTCACAAAACGTAAAAATCTACCGAACACTTGAGTTCTACAACAAAGGTGGCGGAACAAGGATGTCAACTATTGACTCCGATGATTCTGCTACGATTCTTCAATGGCGTCCTGAGACCGACGACACTGGCTACCTTGCTATCG
>ERZ1292629.547-Hain-H43-01um-R1-547-length-41345-cov-15_pt2 | contig 20781 bp, 19 predicted proteins | sample MGYA00564399_ERZ1292629 | MGnify/ENA primary metagenome ERZ1292629 (study PRJEB36523, sample SAMEA6512636) | groundwater metagenome | collected 2019-01-08 | study: AquaDiva: Metagenomics assemblies of 32 groundwater samples | reverse complement strand
TCGAAGAGAGCGGTGCGGAATTGAGTTTGGTATGGACGTTGATTTCGTCCGTCGCAAGCGGTAGCACGCTCCGGAAGCCCTGTTCCTGCTGGAAAAGCGCGGGGCGGATGTAGACGAGACGCGACTCGAGGATGGAACGTACTTCGGTCTCAACTTTGTCTATCTCCTCTCGGGTATTGCCGTAGATGGTGAGGTAGAGTCCCACTTCGAAGATGCGCTCCTGCGCCTGCTGCAGCGAATCACGCAGCTGTTCGAGGTCGGAATAGGCGGTATCGAGCATCGGGTCGCGCACCATCCCCTTCTGCTCACGCGTGGATATCTGGCTCTGCACCTCGGCGACTTTCTTCTGGAATTTGCGGAGCATTTCATTCGTATCCATCGGGTGGATGAAAATAGAAATGTCGATGACCTTGTCCATGTTGATGATAGGAGCGAACCAACCCGTGGTGAGAAAGCGCGGGTAGGAGATGACGAAAAACGTGCGCGCGATTTTCTCTCCGAGGTCAAGCTCGCGCGAATTGACACGCAGCGCATGTGGCGCGATGACATCCTGGAGGTCGAGAATGCCGGATTTGTAGATTTCCTCCGGGAGCACGGGTAAAACGTTTGGACTCTCGGTGGGCTTTGTCTTCTTGAAGAGGTCTAAAAGCGCCATACTATTTTTGGAGCGGCATCGGTTTACCTTCTTCGCCCGGATTGAACATCTTGTAGAGCAGTTCTATCGCCTCTTCGGTGCCGAGCTGTACCGTACGCACTCCCGTGCGCACCAGCCCCTGCTGGACGATGGAAACGCGCTGCTCGAGCTGCGAGACCTGCTCTTCAAATGTCCTGTTCGCCTCCTCGGTGTTCGTCTTTTTCTTGCCGAACGGCAACATAGAGAGAGCCCCCGACTTCTTGATATTAATGGAGGGCGAATATGGTACCGCGAGGAAGAAATTCTTCGTCATGATGTTGGCGGCCTCGGTGAAGCTCTTTACGAATTGGATGTATTCGCGGATTTGGATACGCATGAGGTCATCGAGCTGCTCCTTGTAGGCGGCCTCGAGTGTCGCCACATACGGCCGGATGTCGAGCATGCGTGATTGCACGAATATCTGTATGGAGAAATCGAGCGAATTCAGGAAATTCTGGAACTGCATGATGAATGCGGTCTGCTCGTCCTCGGATTTGAGCGCGAAATTGAGGGAGGACGCGAGGAGTATCGCGCGCAGGCTGCCGTCCTTCAGTACAACAACGCCGTCGCGCACCTCCGCTACGGGCAAGAATTCCTGGGTCGACTTTGCGCTCGCGCGCGGTCCTTTATCGGTTGTTTGCGTGGGCATATTTAAGCGTGCTGTTCCGAGAAGCTACTCATGGCTTCTTTGGCCGTGCGTATCGGCGCGACGATATTTTCTCTCGCATGTATGCGCTCGCGCTCGTCATCATCGGACACACCCGCGGCGATGCGCTCCTTGATGTCGAGGCTCCACGAAAGCTCATGCAGGCGGCTTTGGGAAAGCTTGGGCACATATACCTCGCCTTGCCCTTGCGCGAAGACGGGTGTCGCGGGCGCTGCTGCTTTCTTCTTGCGCGTATTGTTCCAGAGGTACAGCTTGCTTCGCAGGAGGAAGTAGAAGCCGTTTTCGAGCCCTACAATAAAGGGCCTGCCGTTGAATTGGAAGAAGGCAAGCCCCGCGGCAAGTCCGCCGACGACGGCAATAAGCGGCGCTGCCAGATAAATCGGCAGTACGCGGAAAAGGATGTACGACGCGCCGAGCCCGCCGCCGATATAGATGAACTGCTTGAAGGTCAGCGGACCGAATATTTTGTCTTCCACTTCTATAAACTGCGGCACCTGGAACTGCATGGCTCCAGTATATCAGTGCGCGGGGGTCAAGCTCTGCGTTGTTCACCCCGTGAGAGAGACAATCTGAGGATTGCTTAGAAAAACGGTCGCTGTTCTCTCATGGGGTTCACGCCGGAGGCTCTCTGTACGGGTCATCATGAACGGATTTCCGCGCGGTACTCGTCTCCCCCGCTTTGTATGATTCGGAAACGGGAGCGCGCGCAATCTTCGCCGAAGGCGGCTCCGTAGGCGGCGTCGCGGGAAGCACGACGGGTGCCACGGGAGCCGCGGGCTTGTCCTCGCTCCCCAATATCTGCGTCCGCGCGGCCTCCACGCCGCTTACATTTGCAGCTTTTGCATCAGGATGCGCAAGTTCGCGTTCAAGCTGCTCACGAATCGGTTGGAATACGATGCGCGAGATATCATCGGCAAGAGATTTCGCCATCTCTGTCGAAATATCAAGGTCGTTTTTCAGATGATTAGGTAGTTCTTCCGTCGGTTGGAAACCAAAGAGAGTTAGCATCACGTCATTCTCGAGGAGTTGCCACTGGTCGAGGTGCAATTTATTCGTATCAGCCAGCACTCGTAGCTGTTTTTCTACATCGGCGGACATCACCGCGGTCTGCACCGCTTTGGGCAACTGCTTAAACCGCTCTCGGAGTTTTTCGTTTAGTTCATCCTGTGTCATTTTTGCATCCATAGATTAATGCTCCTCTTCCGTCTCCGATGACGTATGCCCGCCGCCGCCCTCTTCTTCCTGCGTAAGTTTTATTGCATCTCGGAAACTGGAAATCTTTACTTTTTTCTTGTACAGACTCTTTGTTTCATCAGCAACCGCCTTATTTTCGCCTAGGCGGCCAATGGTGTTACGGGTGATGATGTCGCCCTGTTTTGCACCAATCCTCTCGGATATATCAATTGCGCTATCACGTATAGCGTCGACAAAATCTTTCTCAGCTTCCACCGTGAGTTTTTTTGTGCCTTTCCGGTACTCATCTAGTGCTTCTTTCGCATCCTTCACAGGTTTGTCGAGAATGGAGATCTGTTGCTGCAGTTTCTTGGCCTCAGTAGCCGCCCTTTCAATGTTCGCCTTCTCGGTGCGCATATCAGCCTCGTGTGCGGCTTGGGGTTTACGCCCAGCATCGAATTCTGCCTGGGACAGGGTTTGCTTCTTGACCCCCTCGACCTGTGCACTTTCCGCTTCGGCGAGTCTTTCCACGAGCCGTCCGTTGTTCTTTGCGGTTTTTGCCACTTCCTCTGCCACCGTATGTGTTGCCGCGAGCTGCGCGTCTTGCACTTGCCGCTGCTCTCTGACGACTCGTCGCGCCTCCCTCTTCGCTTCTTCGTTTCGTTCGGCTGACGGGGCAATTTTTGCTGCCATCTTCTCGGCGTCCTTGGCCCGAGCCTCTATTCTATCCGCTACACTCTTTTCAATACTTAGTTTCGACGATCCGCCCGCAGCTGCACCTTTGATTCCCGCATCTCCCAGTATCGCTTTTGCTCCCGCGGTATCCATCAAGTTGAAGCGACTGCCCGCTAGCCTGTTCGCAAATCCTGCCGACTTCATTTTGCTCGCCGCCTCGTCCTTCATCTTCTTTGCCGCCGCAAACGTCTGATTTGCCAGTCCGAAGTTTCCGAGACGCTCATGCCTTTTTGCAGCTCGCTCCATTTGTCCGGCCTGGTCGCTCAATCCCTGTGCCCCCTTTGTGAGGCTCTTGGCTCTAAAATACATAGGAAGCCCTACGCCTAAACGCATGCCGAGCCCCGCTGCTCGAAACGCGTTCGTAAGTGGCGCAGCAGCCCAACTGAACCCGCCGATTTTGCTCGCCCACATGCTCGAGAGCTTGAATGTGGTGAAGAGAAGCCCGAGCACCATCACGTAGGTGAAAAGTGCGCCGATGTTGTCCCCGCCCGCCGGATTCGTGAGCGCCGCGCCGAGAGTCGCCTTCGAGGAGCCTTTCAGAGCGTACGAGACGTTGAGCGTCATCCATAGGAAAATCATGAGCATGGGAGCGAAGGTCGCGCACCAAATCAGCGAGTCCCACCACGCCGTCCAACCGAATTTACTCGACGACCACGAGGGGATGAGGTAGCTGGCAAACGCGACAGAGGCGGTCGCCATAAGGAAGATGAGCATAATCATGCGCGAGATGAGGAGGAAGCAGCCGTAGAAAAGCACCATTGCCGCACCGAGGACGACCAGCATCACAAGAATGCCGTGGAGAAGCGCCGCCCAGCCGCTGTCTTTTGCCTGCGCCGTGTCGTTGACGATTTTGTATGAGTTACCGAACGTGCCGACGCCGAGGAGGTTCATGAATTGATCCGCTATTCCATACTTCGGAACGGTGGAGGCCGAACCGACGGCGCCTCCCTGCGTAGCGGTGCTGCTACCGAGCGCGGCTGCGGTGTAAACCTGTGCGGCCGTGTAATTCGATACGTCGATTATCATCTTCGTGAAAAGCAAACTGAAATTAATGAGCACTGCGATAATCAGCACATTCGCAATCATTTTCTTCTGCCCGAACTCTTTGAGACCGAGAATGATGGAAATCGCGATGTACGCGAAGATACCGATGATAAAAATATTCGCGATATCACGAAATGCCGTCCACGCCGTCTCCACAGCCGTTTTGATAGACAGATAGACGCCCCCGAATTGGATGATGGTGTAGTCCACGAGCCAGTTGAAGAGGGACGCGGCTGCGGCGAGAATCCACGTGCTTATGTAGATGAGGGATCCCGCCAGGAGCGTAACCGCCCCTTTCCACAAAGCCATGGGAAGCCACATAATGCAGTCCGCGATGCCACTACAGACCGCCGACTTGGAAGCGCTCGCGCCGGGCGCCGCACACGAACCCGTTCCCACGTTACCGGTGTCGCTCGTGCTATCTGCCTGGGTCCAGACGCCTTCTGCCGCCGTACATTCTGATTGTGTTGTGGCGGCGGCAATACCCGCGGCATTGGGGGCCGCGTTTGCAGTACCCGGGAGAGCGAGTATCCCCATTGATACAACGAACATCGCGAGGACGAGGAAAAGGGCGGATGTTTTTTTGAAGCTCAGGGTATTCATGGTTTGGGGCAGGCGGAGCTATCCGGATTATTTTTGTCCCAGCATTTCTTCCAGGCATCGCGGACCTCTGCCTCGTTTACATTGCACCACCCCTTGCCTGGCTGCAGTGGCTTGAAATTCGTCCAGAGCTTTATCGTGTCGATGACAAGTCCCGGGTCGCCGAGGATTGCCGTCTGCACGTTTTCCAACTCTTTCAGGACGCCGTTCGGGCCGTCGAGATCGGTCTGCTGGTGGAGCTTCCGCGCCGCGATGAGGTTGTTGAGCTCGACGATAGCGAGTTGCTGCGCATTGAGCGAAGCGCCCGTGATGGAGTCTATGAGCCGCGCAATAAGCGAGAGCGCGGTCTGCGATGCGGTAATGCGTGCCACGGTTTCGACTGCCTTGGGCTTAATGCTCGCGTCAATAACGGTTTGCGCGAATGGGGTCGAGGTGCTGACCTTGAGCGGCACACCGGTCGGACACGTTGTCTCGCCGGTCGTGGGATCGGTGGTACAAGCGCCTGCGTACGAGACACAGGTGTTGTCAGCGGCAGGCGGGCCTGCGCAGACGTGCCGTTCGGGCTTGCCGTCGTTCTGGTAGATGATGAGGTCCCAACACTGCTTCTCGCCGCTACGAAGCTGCTGTATCGCTTTCGTCAGCTCCGTGCCGATTCTGTTCACCGTCTGATAGTAGAGCGCCTCCACCTGCTGTGCCGCCTGGAGGTTCACGAGCGCGACGTTTGTCGCGGCATCGCGGAGACCTTGCGCCGCTTCCTGCACCACGCGGTCAATGTAGCGCTGCTGGCCGCCGACAGATTGCGTGAGTCCGGTGAGCCCGCCCTGATTTTCGGAGAGTATCTGTGTCGTCAGGCCCGCATAGAGCGAATTTATCATCTGGCCGATGTCGTTGGCACTCTCCTGCTGGCGCACGGGGGAGTCAAGAATGGTCTGGAACGACTGCTGGATGTTTATTCCCGGCGTCAGTATTTTCCTACGCAGCGGATCGAGCGCGCCGTCGGTCTGCGAGTAGTAGCCGTTGTTCCAGTTCCACTGGTCTTGCTGGTATTGCGTCGCGCGCGCGAGGCGCGAGTTGCTTATCTCCCTGAGCAGGAATTGCGCTATTACCGGATCGCATTGCGGTGCGGTCGCGTCGGCGAACTCCGCGATGGTGAACCAGACCTGCCCGTTTTGGAACGCGCGGAGGTCTCCTTTGTACGGGCATGCAACCGATGCCCCTTCCGAACGCGTCTCGCCTTCATAGGCGCGCACCGCGGCGCGCTTGAGCGTGTCTCGAAGCGCGGGGCTCACGTTTTTCCAGAGCGCCTCATCTTGGAGGAATGCGAGGAACGCCGGATCGCTGATACCGGTCAAGAGTTCCTGCTCCTGATTCACCACGTATTGCGGATTGCCGCCCCGACCCGTCTGAATGGCGATGACGGCTTTCCTTGCCACCCCGGCAGTCGCCGCTTCGCGTTCGCGGTTGATGACCTCACGCAGCACACATTCTTTGTACACGAGCGTGCCGGTGTTGAGCTCAACGGTCGAATCGGCGACCGGCACGTAGACGCCGCCCGTCGCGCCGAGCGCGCCGACGCTCATCGAATACGCACCGTTCTGATTGCAGTCGAAGATTCCTTGTCGCCGCAGCGAGAGGTTCTCGCCCGTCCCTCCCGTACCACCTCCACCACCGGTACCACCCGTCCCTCCCGTACCACCTCCTCCACCCCCGCCTCCTCCGCCGGAGGTCGCTTGTGTCGCCGTTGAGACCGGAGACGATTTTATGGAAGTATTTCCCGCAGTATCGAAGGCGGCGACGCTGTACATGTAATTGGTCGATGCGGTGAGGCCGCTATCCTGGTACGTAGCAGCGGTAGTTGTGGCGACTTGTACGGTGTTCGTACTGGGTGCCGTAGCACGGTAAATTTTGTACCCCTGTACGCCGCCCGCATCAGTGGACGCGCTCCACGAGAGACGGATTGAAGACGAAGAAAGTGCGGCTGCCGTGAGATTCGCAGGGACGGTCGGGGCGATCGTGTCGGCTTGTGCGGCGACGAGGAGAGGAATCACGCTGAGCGTGCAGAGAATCCAGGTCGTGACACTGAAATATTTTCTACTCATGAGCGTTTTTCGCGGTAGTACTTGGCGAGCGAAGCGAAAGAGGAGAGCACGTTCGTTTCGGCCTGATTGTACGAGCGCAGAACGACGACCGACGCGAACGGGTCAGCGGCATTTGCGGCGAGCGCCTCGAGCGCCACGGCGAATTTCTCCAGCGCATTAAGCACGCCGAGGTGGTGAGCGAGCGCATCTTTCGGCGGCACGACACGGGCCGTCGCGTTCGCGGCGGCACGGTAATTTTGCGCCGCCGTGCGCAACTTTTCCAGATTCTTGGGATCCTTCGTACTCACGTAGTATGCGAATATTTCGTACTCCGGTTCGGTGTTTTTCAGAAGCGGCGCGAGCGACACTTGGAGGTCGGCGCGATACGCGAGCATGCGGGCATACGAAGTATCGGAGGAGGTCGGTATCTCCGCTGCGGTGTAGATGCGGTATGCAAGCGGAGCGACCAAGTCCTCGGCCATTTTCTCCGCGGTCTTTGCCCCTACTTCAGGCGTGTACATGCCCTGCTCTTGGAGGGAAAGGTACTTTTCGACGACTCCGTCGAGGACGGCTGTGCCGAGCGGGGTGGTACCGTCTTCGGACGCCGTGAAGCCTGTAGCGCCGGCCGTCGTCGATGCATCGGCACCCGCCGACGTGGCCACGTAGGAAGTAGCATCCCCGCGTTCGCGCAGGACGCTGCCGATTTGCCATACGGCGACGGCGAGCAGCACTACGAGGGAGACTCCTGCGGTGACAAAGATGGCTGAAAAACCGGCCTCGCTCCGCCAAAGCATCCCGCGAAGGCGAGCTTGGCGATTCATAACGCAAAAACTCACGCTCTTTTCCGCGCTTTCTTTTTCCACACAATTAGTATACCCCGCGAGATACAGGCTTTTGTGTTCCTAACCCGCAAAAGTGTGTAGAAGACGCAACATTCGGCAGCGCCGTATTGCGCTGCCCGCTCCGAGCCACCGCGCCGGTAGTATTAGAAACCGCCTGGGTTGAACGTGAAGATCTTTCCGCCGTCGACCGACGTAAAAGTGACGCTGTATACGCCGAAAAGAGCGACAAGGCGGACGTAATTTTGGACAAATATATCCGCTGACGCGTTGTAGGCCTCAATTGCCTTTATGTAGTCGGCGTCGCGTTCCGCACCCGGCACGAGGGCGAGCTTTTTTCCGAGCCCGATGTAACTCTGCGCCAGTGCCTCGTGCGCGGTTGCCGCGGTAGAAGGCACGGGGTCCATTTGGAGCAGCAGCTTTCCCAGTTCTTCAAAATCACGTCCGACCTTGACGACGGCCGCCGCCTTTTCGGGGTCTGCGCGGTCCTCCACCTGCACTTTGAGTATCTGAACGGTATTCGAGTGTTGTTGCTCGAACGATTCAATGGTGGAGCCGATGTCGTTACCGTAATCATAGAGTTCTTGTTGAAGTGCGGACCGCGTGGAACGCGATGTTGTGGTGCTGATGAGCCCGCGGGGAATGTATGTGTACGCACTCTGCGACCCCTCGCCGCTCGTATCGGCCTTCACACTCGACTGCCTTGTGAGCTCCGCGATGAATGCGTCGAAGTCATACGAGTCTGAGTTGTCTTCATCCGGTGGCGCGGTGTTCACAAAGTTGGGCGCAATGTACGTATATGGCGGGCTATTCTGCACTTGCTGCATGATGGAGCCATCCTCCCGTGATGAGCCCGCGGCCGGAGCATATGAAGTCGGGTCCAGAAACGGTACGGCTTCGCCGCCCCAACTGGTCGGACGTGTTCCCTCCGGTTGTGAAGCGCGGCTCACAACAACGTACGTACCGACGAGGACGAGAAATACCGCCGCACCTATTGCGGAAGTGTACGGGTGCGTGCGGAGCCATTCCATGCATGGAAGTATAGCGTACGAAGTATGGGGTATAATGTTTTTTATGCGGAACTCGTTTCTCCTTGCGAGTATCTTGATTCTTCTTAGTCCAACACTGGCTTTCGCATTTCCGTTCGGGGGGCAAGCCGGTATGGTTATTCCCTGCTACAACCAGGCTATCTACGCGAGTCTCGGGCCACCGCGCGGCGGGCCGTACGTGTGGACGCCCTCGACGAAGACGTACCAATTCGGCGCTCCGACACACGGAGGTCAGTGGCTCCTGGGCCTCGCGGGGGCACCGTACTACTGCATCGTCTCCATCCAACCGGTCATCGTCTGGCCCGGCACATACATCACAATGATGGGGAGTTCGAGGTGATTTAAGAAAGAAATTTCGCAAGTTTTTTCCACCCCTCGAGCGACACATCTTCCGCACGTACCTTGGGGCCCATATCGCATACTTCAAACGCATGCAGCACGGCATCCTTGCCGAACGGCACTGCGAGGTTGCTTGAAAGAAATTTCCGTTTCGAAGCGAATCCGGCCTTTACGACCTTAAAGAAATGTTTTTCGTCGAGAGCGACGAAGTTTCTTTTCGAAATGTCCCCGACAAGGAGTATCGCGGAATCAACGCTGGGCGGCGGAGAGAAATTGCCGCGGGAAACTTTCGCGACGATTTTCGGTGTACCGTATGCTTTGACCGAGAGCGAGAGGATAGACTCCTTTTTGTCGCGTGCGATGATACGGTCCGCCACTTCTTTCTGTATCAGGATTGCCATCGCACGCGGCTGTGCGGGCGTCTCCAAAAATTGCCGGATTATTTCTCCCGTAATGTAATAAGGAATATTCGCCGCGACCACATATCCACCCGCTTCAAGTTTGTACCGCGATGGTTCAAAGTCACGGATGTCGGCCGTGACGATTTGGAGCGTACCCGAATTAATTTCCGCAGCGAATGTTTGTTCGAGCCCTTCAACGAGCGCGGCGTCTTTTTCGATTGCAATAACGCGTCCGCCCGTCGCGACGAGTTCGCGCGTGAGCGCGCCCTTGCCCGGCCCAATCTCAAGGATTGTTTCGCCCGGCCGCACATTCACCGACTCCGCGAGCGAATGAGCCGCCCATAATCCCGTGAGAAAATGCTGTCCGAGCCTTGCCCCGACACTAACTTTGGTATTGCGTCTATTTCGCCCCATATATACTTCTTAACACTATTTCGCTCCGAGTTGCACTTTTCTATGTAATCGGCTATCGCTCCGCGAAATGATACCAAAGTTAGTGTAGGGGCGTGCCCCTTTGTTTTTTCTACCTGATTTCATAAAAATCGTCGAGAAGCCCGCGCTTCTTCTTGGCAGGGGCGCTTTCGGAGTCGGCAAGGAGGCGTTCATCAATATCGGAGAGGAATTCGGACGGGAGTGCGCCTTCGCGGGTGCCGTATTTTGTACGCTCGTATGCGTAGCTCAAGAACAGACGCTTCCGCGCGCGCGTGAGCGCGACGTAGAAGAGCCTGCGCTCTTCCTCGGGGTCGCGCGCTTCGTCGTTGCGCAGCGAAGGAAAGAGCCCCTGCTCCATCCCGACCACGAAGACCGCATCAAATTCGAGACCTTTTGCCGCGTGGACGGTCATGAGTGAGATACCGCCTTTGTCGCGGCTCATATCCAGCTCATCTTGTTCGCTCTGAAGCGCCGCCTCTTCCAAAAGTCGCTCGATTCCCGCCGGTGGCTCGTCGCTCTCATACTTTGCAGCAAGGTTCGCAAGCTCCCGCACGTTGCCGAGATGCTCCGCATCTTCCTCCGACTTGCCGCTGTACATCTTTTGGATGCCGCTCGCTTCGATGCAGAAGCGCACCGCCTCCGACGCAGACAAAGTATTGACCGCGTGCCGGATTTTCGCGAGAAGCTCGCGGAATGCGGCGACTTTCGCGCCCGCCGCGCCGAGCGGTTGCCCCGAAAGCATCTTTTCAACGGTTACTTTTCCGATTCCGCGCGCGGGGACGCCCACAATGCGCACGAGGTCGCTCTTCCCTTTCGGGTTGAGCGCCGCGCGCAGGTAGGAGAGGACGTCTTTCACTTCTTTGCGCTCGAAGAAGCGGGTGCCGAGCACCCGGTACGGCAGCCCCGCGTGCAGGAGCGCCTCCTCGAGCACGCGCGACTGCGCATTTTCGCGATAGAGAACGGCGATCTCATTAGGGGCAACGCCTTGGTCGATAAGATTCGCCGCCTGTTCCGCCACAAACCATGCCTCATAGCGTTCATCCAATGCGCCGTGGAGCACGATGGGTTCGCCGGTCTCATTCTCGCTAAAAAGAGTTTTCGGAATGCGGTTCGTATTTTTCTCTATCACCGCGTTCGCTGCGGCAATAATAGTGCGCGTCGAGCGGTAGTTCTGTTCGAGGCGTACCACTTTCACATTGGGAAATACGCGCTCAAAGGAGAGCAGGTTCTCTATCTCCGCTTGCCGCCAGGTGTAGATGCATTGGTCGAGGTCGCCCACCACGCACATATTGCCGCGTTCGCCCGAGAGGAGCTTCATCAGCTCGTATTGCACGCCGCTTGTGTCCTGGTACTCGTCCACGGTGATGTAGCGCCAACGATTTTGCAGAAGCGAGAGCGTTTGCGGGGATTCTTGCACGAGCGAAAGTGTCCGCACGAGCAGGTCGTCGAAATCGAGACTGTCCTCGGACTTGAGCGCCTGTTCGTACCGCTCCCAAACCTGGGCGACGGCTTGTTCGCGTCGGCTCGACGCGCGCTCCCGGTACTCCGCAAGCTTCTTGCCTCCGCCCTTCTCGCGCGATATGGCACCGAGTATCTGCCGCGGGGTCCACTCTTCCGTATCGAGGCGCTTGAGCTCGGCCTTCACGGCACGCAGGCTGTCATCGCGGTCCCAGATGCTGAAATTTTTCGGCACTCCCGCCTCTTCGTGGAACTCCCGCAGGAGCCGCACCCCGAGCGAGTGGAATGTCGCCACGAGAGGAAGCCCCCCACGCTTGCCGGTGAGGAGGTCGCGGACACGGTCGCGCATCTCGCCCGCCGCCTTGTTCGTAAAGGTAACCGCAAGTATTGACGAAGCGGGAATACCCTCCTCTACTAGGTGTGCGATGCGGTGTACAATAGTCTTCGTTTTGCCCGCCCCAGCCCCGGCGACTACCAAAAGCGGGCCGTCCACGTGCAAAACAGCCTCTTTTTGAGCCGCATTGAGGCCTTCGAGATATTTCACCTGGGAACTATATCACAAGCGTCTCAAACTATTGACAAATCACTATCCCCTGGTAAAATATTGAGCTGGTTGACGCCACGTCACCCATGAAGGTAGAGTGAACCAATCGGTGGCACCGCCGTACCCATCCTGAGGCTGGGTCTCAAAAAAGTGAGATTTAAAGCCAAATTCCAGACCAATCCCTCGTGCCATCGCTAAAAACGGCTTATCGTCTAGCTATATCGGGGAGAGGCAAAAAGTGACCTCCTTTTCCGTATAACAGCTGATGAAGAGCCGGTGAAATTGGTTTGCTGTCGGTCAGTTTCTGAAAGACACAAACCGCTGAAAACGGCTTATACACGAAAGAAAAAATAACGATTCGCCGCAGGGCCCCGCATGCCCGCGAGCGATGAAAGATAGCTCGTCTAGGACCGCTCGTTCGGCCCGCTTCGCCGGTGCTACAGCGAGGCGAGCGGCTACTCTCATATCCCTGTTGCTCGTCCTCGGAGCGCTCACGCCTGCAACGGCGCGTGCAAGCGTGTTGGGGGATTTCGTCTCCGCTATTCTCCATGCGCCGGAAAAACAGAAAGATGTGTCTTCGGGAAGCGGCAATCTCCAAACGATGACTCTCCCCCGGCCAGCCCTGAACCCCGATCCGATGGCCGGCAAAGGTGGTGGCGAGATAATAATTGTTGACGGTAATGCTATTGCGGCGGAAGAAGGGCCGTCCGGCACGCCCACCGAGTATGACAGGCCGAAGAACTCGACCATCAGCCTCTATACCGTCGTCGATGGCGACACGCTGAGCGTCATCGCGAAGCTTTTCAAGGTCTCTCCCGACACCATCCTTTGGGCAAACGATTTACCCCGCAATGCCGTGCTTAGAGTCGGGCAAACGCTCGTTATCTTGCCGGTTACCGGCGTACGGTACACCGTAAAGTCGGGCGACACGCTCACCTCTATAGCAAAGAAATTCGGCGCGGACGCGGTTGACATCGGCAATTTCAACGGCATTGACGAGAGTACGGTCGTCGCAGGCATGAGGATTATCATTCCGGACGGTGAGATTGCCGTTGCCGCGGTCGTTGCCGCCCCGGCCTCGAGCAAACCGGCGAAGGGCATCTTGGCCACCACACTCAATTCACGTCCGGGCACCGCAGCACAGAAGGGATATTACATCCGACCGCTCGTCGGTGGCGTGAGGACGCAGGGCGTTCACGGATACAACGGCGTCGACCTCGCGGCTCCTATCGGTACTCCTATCCTCGCTGCCGCCGAGGGTGACGTCCTTATCGCCAAAGAAACGGGATGGAACGCGGGCTACGGCGGCTACGTCGTCATCAAGCACGATAACGGCAGCCAGACGCTCTATGCCCACCAATCAGGCGTCGCGGTATCCCCCGGGCAGCATGTGGAGCAGGGCCAGGTCATCGGCTACGTCGGCTCGACCGGCAAATCGACCGGCGCGCATGTCCACTTCGAGATCAGAAACGGCATCAGGAACCCCTTCTAATGTATGACTGAGATTATTTACGAATTGCTGATCCTACTGCGTCACTTCAAATAAGGGCGCGTTTGCCCGGTTAGTAGAATTTCGGCTTGCCAAAGGCGAATGCTGGGCACTACAAACGAAGGCTCGCAATTGATACTGCGTGGTCGACCTAAATTATCTCTGCGATGGCACGAAGCAGAGCCGAAATTATCCTACCGGGTTTGCGTTTTGTCGTCCGAACTGCTATTCTCAGGTAGCTGTGTTAACGATGGATGTCATAGTTGATCTCCAATATGGGGATTGCGGGAAAGGCAAAGTTGCCCACTATTTAAGCCACAAAAACTCCTATACCCACGTGCTCCGCTACAACGGCGGCTGCAATGCGGGCCACACGATTTTCCATAAAGGGAAGAAATTTGTCACCCACCACATTCCGGCGGGCGTCTTTTTCGGCGTGAAATCCGTCATCGGCTCGGGATGCGTGCTGGACCCCGACCAGTTCTTCCGCGAGATTAAAATGCTGAAGGAAGGCGGCGTCTCCACCAAGGGGAAGATTTTTGTCGCGAATAATACGCACATCATCACCGATGCGCACAAGAATGAGGACAAACAGCGGGGCGGGAAAATAGGGACGACCGGCCGCGGCAACGGCCCCGCCTACCGCGACAAGTACGGACGCACCGGCGTGCGCGCGGAGCGGGTGGCGAAGCTGAATCCTTACCTCCTGGATCTCTACAAGGAATGGTATGGAAACAAGAAAAATATTTATATCCTCGCAGAAGGCGCACAGGGCTTCGGACTCGACATTGATTGGGGCGATTACCCGTTCGTCACCTCGAGTCATTGCACGGCAGCCGGCGCGCTTCTGAACGGCCTTCCCTCGACAGCTATCCGTGACGTCTGGGGTGTGGCGAAAATATACGAAACATACGTCGGCAGCAAAAAGTTTCAACCGAAAGGTGAACTCTTCAACAAAATCGGCGACATCGGCGAGGAATTCGGCTCGACGACCGGCCGCCGCCGTCAGACCAATTGGATGAACATGCAAACACTCGAGCGCGCCATCCGCATGAACGGCGTCACGCATATCGTATTCAGCAAGACCGACGTCTTGCGCGACGTCGGCGCATGGGCGGTCATAGACAATAAGAAGGTTGTCGCTTTCAAAAGCGAAAAAGCGATGCAGGATTTCATTCTGAAACGCCTCAAATCGTTCGGCATCCCCAAGACCAAAGTGTATTTCTCGGACAGCAAAGAGACGATTTGAGGAAGCCGTGCCTCTCTGCGTGGGTAATTCGTTGGGCCTGTTACAGAGCCACATTTTCCTGTGAAACTGTTTTGAGCGAATAACCGCTCAACGGCGATTACTTATAGCTCGCGTGCTCTGTACTGGAGCGCTTCTAACATGTGCGAGGGCTCTATCGTGTCGTTGTCCGCGAGGTCGGCTATGGTGCGTGCGAGCTTGATGGTGCGGTGGTAGCCGCGCGGCGAGAGTTTCATCGCGCGCGCAGCGCCTTGCAATGTATCTTCGGCTTTCGCCGAAAGCGCTGCGAGCGATTCGATTTCTTTCGGTCCCATATCGGAATTGGTGGACGCATCGGGGACTTCCGCGAACCGCGCGCGTTGACGCTCGCGGGCGGCCGCCACCGCTTCGCGTGCGCGTTTCGTTTCCCCCGAACCTCTTTTGGTCTGTGTGGAAAGCGTCTCCGGCGCCATCTCCCCGACGGAGACCCACATGTCGATGCGGTCGGCGACGGGGCCCGATATCTTACGGCGGTATTTTTCTACGAGGTGCGGCATGCAGCGGCATCGCGCACTGCCCCAAAAACCGCACGGACACGGATTGAGGGCGGCGATGAGCATGAAATTGGCGGGAAAAACCGCGGTTCCTTTTGACCGTGCGATGGATATCACCCGATCTTCGAGCGGCTCGCGCAGCGCGTTGATGACGTCGCGATGGAATTCAGGGAATTCATCGGCGAAGAGCACACCGCGGTGCGCGAGCGTCGCTTCACCCGGCCGTATGCCCGCCGAGCCGCCTCCGATGAGCGCAGCATACGAAGATGTGTGATGAGGCGAGCGGAATGGCGGACGGAACACCACGCTGCCGCCCAGTGCCCCCGAAAGCGAGTGGATGGTCGTCACTTCTATCATTTCTTCTTCGGAAAGGTCCGGCAGTATCGAAGCCGCCGCACGGGCAAGCAGTGTCTTCCCCGTCCCCGGCGGGCCGTAAAGCGCAAGATTGTGGGCACCCGCGGCCGCGATGATAAGACCGCGCTTCGCACTTTCCTGTCCGCGTATCTCGTCGAGTGCGGTGTTGTCGTCTTCGCCGCTGCGAACCGGCCGGTGCACGCGGGGACCTTCTTTTTTCTTCGTCGTCAATTGCGCGATTACATCTTCGAGTGAGGAAACGGGGTGAATGTGCAGACCCGAAATCAGCGATGCTTCTGCGGCGTTTTCTTCGGGCACGTACAGGTCGGTAAATCCCGCGGCGCGCGCGGCCGCCGCGATTGAGAGCACGCCCAAAATCTTGCGCACACCGCCGTCGAGCGAGAGTTCTCCCGCAAATAATTTTCCTGCGGGGTCAAATCGTACCTGTTCGGATGCGAGGAGAAACGAGAGCGCGAGCGGCACGTCGAATGCGGCGCCCTCCTTTTTCAATTCCGCGGGGGCGAGTGAGAGCACTATTTTCTTGTTACTCCGTTTTGGGGACTCGAAATCCTCCTCCTCTCCCGTGTTCTTTATCGCAGCAGCGATTCGGTCTTTTGCTTCTTCCACGGATTTGTCGGGAAGGCCGACGATGGTAAATGCGTGCAGACCTTTCACGATGTCACATTCCACCGAGACGACGGTCCCTTTCGGCAGCATCGGCTGCGCGCCGAAGACACGCGCGAATCCCGAAGCTATTTTTTGTTTCGCACCCATGGACGATATTGTACCGCGTTTCATGAAGAAACCCTGCGCTTTCGCGCAGGGCAGACTGTACTTCGTAATTTACAATAATTCGTCGCGACCCGGGATGTCACGACTGGAATGTCGGATATGAAGTATCACGACCGCCTTCCCCACTCGTCTGTGATAGATGAGATACGGATATTGAACGACCGAAATGACCCGGACATCTTCAATGTCGGTATCTCGCGCAATATCCGGAAATTCCTCTAGGAGTTCTATCGCCGCGACGATCGCAAGGCGAACGTTATCTGCTCCAATCCAAGTTCGTGCCCCGAGATATACACGGATGTCTCTGAGGTCTTGGATCGCCTGCGGGGCGAAACGTACCCTCATGCCCACTTTGTGTGCAGTGCTTTTTTAACGGCAGCAGCAGAAGCAAATTTCTTCTGTTTCGACTGTCGAAGTCCTTTCAATACCTCCTTACGATGTCCCCGGGGAACTCGGTATGAACCCGAGCTTTCTGCGATACGCTCAAGGATTTGTGCGGCGTATTCTTGCCGCTCTTGCGGAAGCTCCCGAACCTTCTCAATCGCAGTTTTCAACGCGTTGACCATACAAAGACTATACCATATTGACCCAGTTTAATTTTATCCGGGCCTGGACCAGAAAGAACTCGGCCTCGGTAAATAGAACGGGCGGCTAAGTGCCGCCCGTCGCATTTGAAGTTTCAAAACGCTGAAGCCAGATCTTGGACTCCGGCAGTTTCGAATGCTTCTCGCCGCCATTTGCATTGGTCGCATTGTCCGCACGGCCTGCCGGGTTCTCCAAAGTAGCAGGACCAAGTCAGTTCAAGCGGCGCTCCGATTTCAACGCCCCTTCGTATTACTTCCGCCTTCGTCATTCCGATAAGCGGCAATACGATACGCATTGGCTTTCCTCGCCGAGGCATCATCTTGCGGGCTAACACCTCGTTGAGATATTTAGTGTAGGTACTCGCCTCAATGTCCTCGAAATTAAGGAGATCTTCTCCTGTTGTTGCGAGGACGATTTCTCCCTCAGTTATGTCAGGCATATCATGCAAGCGCGCTTCAACGCCTGCGGCAGCCATTAGAGCGAACACTTCATCACGGGTCGACGGATAGCCGGCTTGGGACCAACCTCCTTCCGGATGTCGCCAACCGACAAATCCGCGAAGAAGGATTTCTTCTCCCTCCGGGTTTTTGAACCTCTCGGAGCGTTGCCGTCTTGTCCAACGGATTGTTCCATCGATTCGTAGGTAAAAGTGCTCGATGACGTTGTCGAAGTGATGGTACAACCAATCTGCCACTGCGGCAGATTGTCGTTTTTCCGATTGTTCTGCGCCTTGCCCGTAGTATATGGAGAGCAAGCAAACCAAGGTCTCGGGCTCGTTAGCCTTGAGCACCGCTGCGACAGTCGAATCGACGCCTCCACTCAGAAGGCACACCACTATCTTTTTCATCTGTTGTTTTCCCTTGAGTTATGGCGGCGCGTGTAACGCGCCGCCAGGTATTTCCGATTTGAACGGCTTCCCTCACTTCAAAGCAGCGAGAGCTGCTTTGTATTCGGCTTCTAGTTTCTTTGCCGATTGCAAATCTTCAGGTGTGTGTCGATCGATCGCCTCTATGTGACGCTTCAACCTGAAGAGCTCAATCCCGATTTCAATGGTAGAGGCCACTTTTCCGCACCCTTCAGGAATAAAGAACTTCCAAGACGCGGACAAACAGGAGAAGGTTCTCACATCGCACTTTTCCACCTCCGGTTCCGACTTGAGGACTACGGGGAGATGTCGTGTGTCATGAAAATCCCACTCTATCCTTTCCCCATAAAGTTCTGGAACGAGGAAGAAGCTTCTGTTGTCGACTACTTGGTCGCACAGCTGACGCCACACTGCGTGCGCCAACTGCTCTTCGAGGGTTCCATCGGTGCTAGAACGCCCGTAATGCAGTTTGAAGCTTTGCGGCAGTGGAAACTCAACACCGCCGTGGACTGTACTCGGCTCGATTTGCACCTCACCGTCCCGCAGATCCACAATTTGCGGTGCTGCGGTGAAGGCCCTTTCGTGGTCTCTGCGGTCAAACTCGCGGGGTTCCTTGATTCCCTGCGGCACAAGTCGTACGGCACGCCAAACGGGCGGCATTTTCCTGAAAAGATCAAATGCCGTCGGTCGGCCGTCGAAATACTGCGAGACGCTCCACTTCACAGACATTGCTATCCTCCATCAGTTGGTCGATTCGCTGCACGTCGCACGACACTTGCACGAACAGGCAGCCAAGATAGTCACACTCCTATGGCCACAAGTCAATACTTTTTGACTGTTTTATTAACCACTGGACTAATACTCTTGAGGATGAGTATATTGGGTTGTCAGAAATAATTGACAATAGTCATTTCATCGCTATATTTCGTGCATGAACCCAAACGATGCCCTGGCCGGACTGGACCTCAAAGAGAAGGAAATAATCGTCTATAAGGCACTTCTGGAGCTTGGCGAAGTTCCGGTGACACGTGTGACGAAACAGACGGGACTCAAGCGACCGACGACATATGCGGTCTTGAAATCTCTCGAAGGTAAGGGGTTTGTCTCTCGAACGATTAGGGGAAAGAAAATGTTATTTGCCGCGCAACATCCGAAGAAGCTTGTCACTGAAGCGGAGATCCGTTTGAAGGAGCTCCAAGCTGCTGTCCCCCAACTCGAGTCGATAATGGGAAATTCAGAACAGCGACCGCGCGTGGTGGTGTACGAGGGAAAGGATGCGCTTGATAAAGCATATGACGATTCGTTCGTCACGAAAGGGGAAATCCTCTATATGGGCGATATATCACTCTCCCAAGAAGTATTTCCGCGGACATTCGCAAAAGTCGGCTATGTTTCACTTTCACCAGAATTCAAGATTCGTGAACTTGATGACGATAGCGACCGCACTCGAAAGTATGCGGAAGAAGTGCGCGGTCCGTATCGACAGGTACGTTTTATCCCGAAAGAATTTCTTCCCTTCCAGATGGATATCGGCATCTTCGGTAACACGGTACTAATCACATCTGTAAAAAAAGAATATTTCACTGTTAAGATTGAAAGCGAAGAAATCGCGCGCGGATACCGCGCGCTTTTTGAGGCGATGTGGCGGATAAGCAGCGAGTAGACAGTTCCAATACTTAAGAAAAATATTAAGTATTGGAACGCAAACCAAATTCGGAGACGAGTGCTTCTGCCGTCAACTACGCATGTGCCACACACGTGCGTGCGGCGGGATTCGCTTCGAGTCTGTCGAACGGGATTTCTTCTTCGCCCGCTTCGCAGATGCCGTAGGTGCCGTCTTCCATTTTTTCGAGCGCGTCCACGATATCCTTGTGGCGCTTTTCAAGTTCTTCGACGAGCGGTACGTTGACGACCAGCTCTTCTATCTGGTCTGCGGCATCGTTCGGGTCCGCCTCAATGCCTCCACCCTCGGCGCTTCCCTGCCAGTCGCCCGAATCACTCTGCACACGGCCGTACGTCGCCAACTCTTCCTCCACCGCATCGCGCTCCGCGCCTAAAGCGCCGCGCAGCTCTTCTAATTGTTCTTCGGTGATGTGCTTCATGTCCCAAAGTATACCAAAGCACCACTGTGCCGCGCTACAGCTGACGGCTTGCCTGCAAACGGCTCAGTATTTCGGGGAAGGAATACGGGCTTCCCGCGATGATGAGGACGTTCTGTGTGGGGAATGAGTAGTACAGCTGGATATCACCCGCGTCGTCTTTGAGCGCGCGGACGTCGTAGTTGCGCATCACGAGGTCTTCATACGTGCGCAGCACGGGAAGGCCGTTCGCATCCTGTCGAAGCGCCGGCACGGCGGTAAAGAGCGGCGAAAGGTCTCCGTTTAATGACGGCTCCCAATTGAGCATTGCGGCGAATGCACGGGCGTGCGACACGACCGGCACGACGACGACGGGAGCGCTTTTGTCCGCGGCGTGAATGCCGAGAAAGAAATCATTTCCCAATGCACGGAAAAGGTCATCAGAGGCGTGCGCGCCCATCGCCGCCATGAATTCTCTGAAGGTGGCGGGACGGTTTTGCGGTACGCCGTCCGCGTCTGTCTCGGAGATGACCGGAATGATGCGTGTGATGGAGCCGAGCGCTCCCTGCGATGTCGTGCGGCCCGCTTCAAGAACTCGCTTGAGCTCCGAGGGGGAATGACCGTCGAGCGAGAGCAGGATACTTTGCTCAGCGAAGAGAATGGAGGATCCCGTATCTACTTGCGGAGGCGCTTTTTGTTGGTTCATTATAAAAAGCACGCCAAAAAGTGCGCCGCTGCCGAGGACGAGTAGCGTGAGCGAGGCGAAAACGATGCCAAACGTCCGGCTTGAGCGTTGCTGCGCGCCCT
>ERZ1292629.1682-Hain-H43-01um-R1-1682-length-20789-cov-8_pt1 | contig 20789 bp, 32 predicted proteins | sample MGYA00564399_ERZ1292629 | MGnify/ENA primary metagenome ERZ1292629 (study PRJEB36523, sample SAMEA6512636) | groundwater metagenome | collected 2019-01-08 | study: AquaDiva: Metagenomics assemblies of 32 groundwater samples | reverse complement strand
TCAGGCGTGGAATAACAAACGTTCAGGATTATCAAGATGGCTTTAAGGTATTCCACAACTTTGTAAGAAAAAACTCACGAGATAAACTAACTCCTGCTGAAAAGATTGGTATTGGAGTTAATGGAAACAGATGGAATACTATGCTATTAAACTCAATTAAACAGCAAAAATTATTAAAAGAAGTTCATGCTTGATAAATAATGGAAAAAGAAGAAATAATAAAAGTATTAGAAAGATTAGATTTTGTTAATTGGGATAGATACTTTGGAAATGGGGAAAATTTAACTTTTTTTGGTTGGATTGATAGGAAAGATACTAAAAAAGATTTTGTAGTTGTAGATTTTAGTATAACTCCTATATGGTTTGCTACAAGCAGTAAGATTTATTCAAAAAGAATAGGGGAACTCTTAGGAGCAAAAGAGCATTCTGATTGTAAGAGAGTAGAGGACTTCTGTAATATCAAAAATATGATTAAATTGGAAAAAGCCACGAGCATAACAGGAGAAGAAAATATGATTGAAAGCCCCTAATTCCTAACACTCTCAGGCATACAAACGCTTAAAAACCCCTAAAACCAAGTATTTTGGTAATGTTAGAAGTAGGGAGAATTCGTTTTCGGTTTGAACTAGTTCTAAGATAAACAAAAACAAATACAAGTGTAAGGAGGACAAAATAAGATGAAAGTTTACGTAGGAAATCTTCCATGGGGAGTTGATGATGAGAAGCTTAGAGAAATGTTTTCGAAATTCGGAGATGTAGAAGAGGCTAGCGTCATCAAAGACAAATATTCCGGAAGATCCAAAGGATTCGGTTTCGTCACCTTTTCAGATGACGCCGCTGCAAACAAGGCCATAAAGGAAATGAATGAGAAAGAAATGGAAGGCAGGGCTCTGAAAGTCAACGAAGCAAGGCCGATGGAAGAAAGACCACCAAGAAGAGAAGGCGGAAGAGGATTTGGTGGTGGAGGCGGCGGAAGAGGATTCGGCGGCGGTGGCGGAAGAGGAAGAAGGTTCTAAAATTCTTCAAATCTTCAGATACCGATAAAATTTGTTTTTTATTTTTTATTTATCTTTTTAACACATATTTCTCATTGTATATTTGGCAATATATATTTTGCACAATATAGCTGCTGCTATACATTAAAAAATTGTAATAAAATCAAAGAATAAAAATAAAAAAAGAATAAAAAGAGGTGTGGATTTATTCGCCCTTAGCTACCATCCAGATCGACCACAAAGCAGAAAGACCAACTAAGTCATAGATGATTTTGGTAAAAGTTCCTGCACCGAAAAGTGAGGATACCAAATTGTAGTTAAAGAATCCCATAAAACCCCAGTTAAGACCACCTATAAGCAATAGAACCATTGCAATCCAGTCGACTGCGTTCATTTTCATTTTTCCACCTCCTTTTGCCTCTTTTAATTGATATCTTTACTAAAGTTTTCCAGTATAAAAACCTAACTAATATTAGCTAACATAAAACAATACTGGCATTTAGCAAACCTTTTTAAATTATAAAAAACTGGGTTTTTTGTAAGTCGGGAAGTTAACTTTCGGGATTCAGCTCTTAAGTGAGCGGATGTCGCAAACAAAATCGATATCGAATTCTGAGGAAGGTCCGGCCACCTTAAGCATCGAAAGATGCGGTTGTCTTTCGAAAGAAAGATTCTCGCGAGGGAAAGCTCCAGAACAGAAACGATCCTATTGAGTTAGGCTGAAACGGCTGCCTCAACCGGTGCAACCTTTGAAAGGGCTTAGTCGAATGTTAACACGCTCGGTCTGCCTGGTTTTAAGCCAAGACGGCGAACGACAGAAGCTGGCCTATTCCCGGCTTACTTTTCCATTGTCTTCCATATTTTATTAGAAAGTCTTTTAAAAAATGAATGGGACCACTGGGAGTCGAACCCAGGACACCATGAGCTTCAGTTTCACATTATCCAACCCTAAGGCGAATAAACATGTGCTCTCCCGCTGAGCTATGGTCCCTATATGCCAGCGGAATAAACTCAGGGGCCAACCAATCTTTTAAGATGTGGTTCTTTTTTAAATTTATTGAATATAACAACATAGTCCGAAAAGTAATTAATGTCCGATAACTGTCCGATTATTATGAAAGAGAATAAGGATGAAAAGAAAGAAGATACGAAACCCCATTTTGTATGTGAAATTGCCTATGCTCCTCATCAGGATTGGAGAACAGATTTTACATTAGGTCAAAAGGGTTTAACTCCTCATGGACATATGGCTTTAAGTGGAGCGGCAATTTGGTATTTAAGAGACGAGCAGGGAAATGAAATTGTAAAAGACGGACAAATTGTTACGAATATTTCCCAATCACAGTCAGATTATAAACAAGACACTTCAGAAGAATCTCAACATCTTGAGCAATCCCCCTCCGAGAACGAAGATAATTCAAATTCTTCCTCTTGATAGCTGAGAAAATTCCCTCAACAATAACTCTAAATCTGTATGTTTGATTCCAGATTTCTTTTTGTTCTTTGTATAACCTTAATTTTTCTCTCCATAAGTCGCTTTTGGCTCTTCTCAATTCATTGTTTGATTTAAAATCAATATAGGCATCAAAAATCCCCAATTCCTTGCATAAAACATAATTATTTTTAGATAAGTATCCCGCATCCGCAAGAAGAGTTTTTATATTAAATCCCATCTTAATAACACTTCTTGTTATTTCTTCAAACATGGGAGCATCATAAGCAGTTCCTTTTGTTGCTTTAGCAAAGGCTATTACTCTACTATTCTTTAAACAAGCAATATGAAGCTTTCTAACTTTTTGCAGGGGGGCGTTCTTTTTATCGTAAACCTTTCTATAGCCTCCAGAATACATTCTTAATCCAAACCAAGTTGAATCAATTATGGTTGTATCTTCATTATCAATAAAGAATAAAGCGGAAACTTGGATTAGTTTTTCAATTAATTTCAATGTATTTGGGTCGTTTGCGTAATCATTTAATGTGCTTCTTGATGGAAGAGCTCCAATAAGTTCTTCATCATACATTTTTCTCAAGTCAGATTCCGCTCTTCTGTAAGACATTCCGTGATATGACATAACAAGAAGAGACTTTATTATGTCTTTAAAATTGGATTTTGGTCTTCCCATAACTTGTAAGGTTTCAAAATTTAGAGGGTCTAAAAATGCACATGTATTGGATATAAATCGCTCTTTTTCTTTCTCAAGTATTTGGGTGTTTCTTTTAAGCTGAATAACTGGCTTAAATGCTTTCCTGCCTTGTAGCGTCGTTTGTGTTTCCATTTTACCGCATAGTTATAATTGGATAGTTATAGAGATTTCTATAACTATATAAATCTTTCTCTTAAGTATGAATTTTGGTATAATTATGCAAATATTTATAAATATGCGGTTATTTTATAAGTTATGATAAATAATGAGGCGATAAAGAATATTTGGGAGCTTTATGGGGTTAATGAAAATCCTTTCTCAACTTCGCCCATTTTAGTTATCGGCGGGACAATTCCAATAGAATCTTTTGTTGGTAGAAAAGAACATATAGAAAGGCTTAGCAAAATCTTAGGGTCAAAGGGCGGTTCAAGGACATTTGTATATGGAGATATAGGAATCGGAAAAACCTCTTTTGCTAACGTGGTTAGGGCTTCTCTATTAGATAAGGGATTTTTTACACATTTTAAAGAGATTACGGTTCAGGAAACGTGGAACGCAGATGATTTTATCTTAAATACTCTTTCAGCAATTTATGCAACTTTAAAATTACTTAGGGAAAAACCAATTAGTAACAATTCTTATAAAAAACTTGAAAGTTTGTTTGAAATAGGGAAAACAACAGTTAGTGGGGGGCTCTCAATTGCAGGATTTGGCGGAAATTATAGGTCAGAACAAGCAACAGAAAGATTACCTTCATTTAGTTTACATCAGTTTTTTGGGGAAATAATAGACGAGATAACTAATCAAATAAAGAAAGAGGTTGTGATACATTATAATAATTTAGAATTATTACCTGAAAAAAAATTAAGACAATTTTTTGATAACTTAAGAGATTTTTTTCAGACCAAAAATGTTCATTTCATTTTCATTGGAAATCTAACTGCTTATGCTATTCTACAAAGCGTCCAAAGATTTTCATCTATTTTAACAGATACACCATTCCATTTAGAGACACTTAAATATGAAGAAGTAAAAGAAATTATAAAAAAAAGATTTGAGAGGTTACGTATATCAAAGGAGTATAATGTTATTTCCCCTTTTACAGATGATTGTTTACAAGTTTTATATAAACTAATGGATGGAAATATAAGAGATATACTAAATAGTTTATCTACAGCAGTATTTCATGCTACGACAGAAAGACCAGTAATCCTTGATAGGAACAAATTGGCAAAAACTTTAAAAGATATTTTAGAGAAAAGGTATCTTAGTTCATTAACACCAAGAGCGAGAGAAGTTTTAAATGAGATTGTTAAACACGATGAAATTACCAATAAAGCTCTTTCTGATAAATTAAAAATACCTCGTTCTAATATCTCGTCCTATATAAAAGATTTAGAAAATTCTGGTTGTGTATATTTAAGAAGAAAAAATGGGAAAGATAAATTTTGGAGAGCTGATTCAAAAATCAAATGGTCTTTGCTAAAAGAAAATCCTCAACAGGTTTTAACATCGGGCTTGTTTGAGACACAAAATTAAAAATGGGAAATAATGTTTTAGAAACGACAAAATTTGTTGTCGATAATTCTAAACATGTTAGAATAAATAAAAATAAAATTAAAGATTTTTGTAAGAATTTTAATTACCATTCTATAAAAAATTGGATGGAATATTCCCCATTCAACATTGAATCTTTAAGCGATAATAAAAAACTTCATTTCTTGTTGATATTTAATGCGATTAGTTTTTCATATTGGAGTAACCCTAAATGGTCTGTTGAATATAATGGGAAAATATTTGATAGGGGTTCTTGGTCTTTAGTTGTTGCTTTAGGAAGAGCGATTGACGAAGAAATTCCTATATTGAACCCAAACTATTTATCTAATATTAGTGATAAAGATTTGAGGCATATCCTACGGGGGAATACAACAATTCCATTATTTGAAGAAAGATTAAAAATACTAAGAGAGATTGGGATAGTCTTAGTAAAAAGATTTGATGGTGATTTTTCCAATTTAGTAAAACTTGCTAAGAAAGATGCCATCAAACTTGTTAAATTAATTGTGTCCAATTTTTCAAACTTTAACGATATTTCAGAATATGGGGGTAAAAAAATATTTTTCTATAAAAGAGCCCAAGCTCTTGTTGAAGGGATTTATTCTCTTTTTAAAGGCAAGGGTTTTGGTAACCTGAAAAACATATCTAAATTAACAGCTTGTGCTGATTATAAAATTCCACAAATATTAAGAAAGTTAGGAATACTTGTTTACGATAATGAATTATCTGGAAAGATTGATAATCAGATTGAAATTCCCAAAGGTAATGAGTTAGAGATTGAGATAAGAGCTAATACTATTTGGGCAGTTGAATATATTAAAAAAGAATTAAGGGTACTCAGTAAAAATATAAACTCAATTCATATAAATGATTATCTGTGGTTAAATGCGGGAAGTTCTTCTATAAAAGAGAAACCCCATCATTTAACGAGAACAATATTTTATTAAAAATGAATGAACAAAAAGAAGCTTGGGAATTTGAGTATAAGGAACATAAAGGGTTTCCAACATCTATAGAACGAAGACCTTCAAACCAAGTCAAATATTTTTTAAAATTTCTAAAATCAAAAAACATTACTAAGGGAAAGATTCTGGATATAGGATGTGGATTTGGAAGAAATTCTATCTTTTTAGCGAAAAAAGGATATAATATTTGGGCTTTTGATTTTGTTGAAGAGGCATTAGAATTTATGCGAAAAAAGGTGAATGAATTGGGATTAGGAAATAAAATAAATATCTCAAATCAAGATGCTTTTAATACATGGAAATTTAAAAATGGCTTCTTTGATGCAGTAATTGATATTACAACTTTTGATAGCATTGAAAATAAAGAACATTACATTAATGAACTTTATAGGGTTTTGAAACCAAAGGGGTATTTTTGTATTTATGCTATATTGCCAGAACATGAATACCTAAAAAAGCTGAATAATTTTAATAGTAAGGACAATATTAAGTATTTTGTTTTGGGGTTAGATAAACTAATGGAGCTATTCTCCAGTAAATTTCATATATTAGAAGAGAAAAGGTTTAATGATAAAAAAGAATTAATACATGGAGAATCCTTTAAAAGAGAGTTAGCAAGAATTATCATGCAAAAAAATGATTAGGCTTGTTTATGTTTGATATGTCTTTTTCGGACACTATTCGGACAGATTTAAGACTTATCAGATAAATTCAGATTATTCGGACTGTATTGAATATAACTCTCAGCCCTATTTTTCTTATAAACATTTGAGAATCCAATTTCTCTCAACCATTTCCTTATATTTTCTTTTCCATATAATGGGACCCTGTAAGCAGGGAGTTTTCCTAATTTAGAGATAGACTTTCTTATATTTCCAACTCTAAATCCTTTCTTCAGTAGTATTTCTCTTAATTGGCCAGCCAATATCGAACTCGTAGTTGTTATTTCCATTGTTGGATATTTTTCAACTCTTGGTTTTTTAGAAACAAAAACAGTTCCGTCGGTATCCATTATTCCACGAACAGCATATTTAGCTAAATCCTGATCATTGATAATTTGATCTGGAATTGTCACTCTTTCAGATTTTCCTCTTCCATAAGTTAAACCAAGTTCATTAATCAATATGTTTGAGATTTCTTTTGATCTGAAAACCATCCTTAATCCATTGCCTCTAACCTTAAAAGTAACTTCTTTACCAAATTCTTCTTTAATCAATTTCTTAAGTTTTTCAAAGAGTTCAATGTCTGTTCTTGGGTTCCCAGTAAAACCTATCTGAAATTTATTCCTTTCTCTATGAATATGACCATCTCCAATATAAATGCCGACAATCTCAGATATTCCTGGCGTTATTTTCATTTTGCTTTTTCAATCTCAACACGGAGAACATCGCCTTCCCTTAGGCTAAGAAGATTTACTATCTCGGCAGGGATGTGAATAGCCAAGCTAGTTCCACTTTTCCTTATGCTCTTGACAAACTTTTCTTTCATAATATTTTATAAGATATAATAATATATAAATCTTTCTGTTTGTCGGGGGTTCAATTCCCTCTCTGCCCATTTTTATCTGAGTTCTATCAAAAACATTTATAAAATCAAAACCATTTAACCTTGCATAAAAGATGGCTGAGAAAAAAACAGGTGAGGCTTTGGGAATTTCAGGGTTCACGCTTGCAATAGCAGGTCTTGTTTCAGTGCTGTTTTCCCCGTTATTATCCATATCCATGTGTTTGGTAGGACTTATTTTCTGTTCTATCCAGCAAAAGAACAAAAAAACAAAACTGGGCAAACTAGGACTTATCCTGAATGTATTGGGATTGATCGCCTCAATCATATGGCTTGTTTTTCTGATAAGATACCTCATCCCTTTATTGGGGCAGCAAAATTTCCCATCAATTTAAGATGAAAACAAAAAAGGCGGCATTGGAAATGTCTGTAGGGACAATGGTCACACTTGTGCTTCTAATGGTTTTTCTTGTCCTGGGAATTTTTTTCATTCAAAGGGTTGCAAGGCTTGGGCTGAATGCAGTAGACACAATTGACAGCCAAGTGCAAAGTGAAATCCAGAAGCTCTTTGCAGAAGAGGGGACAAAGCTGGCTGTTTATCCGACCTCGAGAGACTTGGTCGTGAAGAGAGGAGATACTCCAAAAGGATTTGCATTTTCAGTCAGGAATACAGGAGTTGAAAGCGCAGACTTTTCTTACACAACAGAAGCCTCTGATGTCTCGAGATGCGGAAGCACATTCACAAAGGAAGATGGAGACAACCTGCTTTTGGGCGGAGTGGGAACGTTCTCCCTTGGCCCTGGAAGCTCTCTTGATCCGGCGAGGATTGTAAAATTTGTCATAGATGACTCTGTTCCTCCATGCACAATAATATACGACCTTGAAATCAGCAGCAATGACGTTCCTTACACGAGCGCAGACATTTTTGTAACGATAAAGTAAATTTTTAAATTGCTCTTTCTTTGATTAAGCATGCCTTTGAAATTGTACAATACGCTGTCACGAAAAACAGAGATCTTTTCTCCTATTTCAAAAAACAAGGTAAACTTTTTTGCCTGCGGGCCCACTGTCTATGATTGCTCTCACCTTGGGCATGCAAAAACTTACATCCAGTTTGACATGATTGCCAAATACCTGAGATTCCGCGGATTTAAGGTTAATTATCTTCAGAACATAACAGACATAGACGACAAGATTATAAAAAAGGCAAATGAAACAGGGGAGAACTGGAAAAATATAAGCAGGAGATATGAAAAACTTTACAAAGAGGATATGAAAATCCTTGGGGTTGATAGTGTCAACAAATATGCTTCTGCAACAGGATATATCAAGGAAATAATTTCCCAGGTTAAACGACTTATCGCAAAAGGTTATGCATACAAGATTTCTGATGGATGGTATTTTGATTTAAAAAAAGACAGGGATTACGGGAAACTTGCAGGGAGAACTTCCCTGGGCTTAGAGGATTCTGTTTCAAGGATTGATGAAAACAAGGGAAAGAAAAATCCTGGAGATTTTTGCCTTTGGAAATTTTCAAAGCCAGGAGAACCTGTCTGGAAAGCAGAAATAGGCAATGGAAGACCTGGATGGCATATAGAAGATACTGCAATAACAGAATCTGAATTCGGCCCGCAATATGACATTCACGGAGGAGGTATAGACTTGATTTTTCCCCATCATGAAGCGGAAATAGCCCAGATGGAATCTATTTCAGAAAAAAAACCAATGGTGAGTTACTGGATGCATACAGGTTTTCTTAAAATAAACAGCGAAAAGATGGCAAAATCGCTTGGAAATTTCATGACGATAAGGGATGTACTTAAAAAGTATAGAAAAGATGCAATAAGATATTTCTTTGCTTCAACGCATTACAGAAAGCCTATTGATTTTTCTGAAAAATCCATGGAGAACGCAAGAAATTCTGTTGAAAGGCTGAAAAATCTTGTTTCTGAGATGAAAGATGACAAAAAAATAAACAAAAAATATCTTGAGGAATTTCAGAAAGAGGTTGATGATGATGTCAATCTTCCGAACGGCCTTTCTGTGTTATGGAATCTTATGAGAGATGAAAAGGCCTATGGAAAATTAAGAACAATAAAAAAAATAGATGAAGTTTTCTGCTTTGGCCTTCTGAAGAAAAAGAAAGAGGCAATTCCAAAAGAAGTAAAAAAACTTGCTGAAGAAAGAGAAAAATTCAGAAAACAGAAAAACTTCCTGGAAGCCGACAATATCAGGGATAAAATTAATAACCTTGGTTTTGTTGTTGAAGATACGGAAAAAGGAGTTGTTGTAAAAAAATATAAAAAAAGAGGAAAAAATGTCTGAAAAAATTGAGTGGTATCATGATTTTATCGATCTAAAGTACAGGCCGAAGAAAACTGACCTGAAAGTTTTGTATTATTTTGAGCCTTCTGCTGGAATTACAAAAGAAGATGCCATAGGAAGGATTGCTTCAGAAAGCAGCACAGGAACATGGACAACGCTTTTCACTATGCCTCCAAGAATGAAGAAGCTTATGGCGACAGCATACAAAATAAATGGAAACTATGTGCATGTTGCTTATCCTTTGGAATTGTGGGAAAGGGGAAACGTTCCACAGCTTCTTTCAGGTATTGCAGGAAATATCTTCGGGATGAAGGCCCTGGACAACTTAAGGCTGATTGATGTCTCGCTTCCTGAAGAATACATTCGCAGTTTCCAAGGTCCTAATCTCGGAATTCCCGGCCTGAGAAAGTATTTCAAGGTTTACAACAGGCCTTTGACAGGAGCTGTACCAAAACCAAAACTCGGCTTCTCTGCAGAAGAACATGCAAAGATTGGATTTGAAACATGGACTGGTGGCTTCGACCTTGTGAAAGACGATGAAAATCTAACTAGCCAGAGCTTCAATAATTTTGACAAACGTGTCGCACTCATGGGAAAGATGAGAGACAAAGCAGAAAAAGAAACAGGGGAAGTCAAAGACGCGCTGATAAATATTACTTCAGAAACAAAAGAAATGGAAAGAAGGGCAAAGGTCTTGCATAATCATGGCTTTAAGTATGCAATGATTGATGTTGTTACATGTGGAACAGCAAGTGTCCAGACCATGAGAGAAACTTTGGGGGATTATGGGATGGCAATTCATGCTCACAGGGCAATGCATGCTTCTTTTGACAGGAATCCAAAACATGGAATAACTATGCAATTTCTAGCAAAGTTGATGAAAATGATTGGTGTGGATGAAATCCACAGCGGGACTGCAATAGGAAAATTAGTCGGAAGCAAGGACGAAGTTCTTTCCATCTCTTCTGTTTTAAGAGATACAAATGTTAAGGAAAGAAAAAATTTCTTGCTTGAGCAGAATTGGGGAAACATAAAGCCCGCATTTCCGGTTTCTTCAGGAGGTTTGCATCCGGGATTAATTCCTGATGAATTAGATATTTATGGAAAAGATGTTGTTCTTCTAGTCAGCGGAGGAATTCACGGGCATCCCAAAGGCACAAGGGCAGGAGCAATGGCTTCTATGCAGGCAATTGAAGCAAGCGGGGAAAAAATCTCTCTTGAAGAATTCTCAAAAACACACCGGGAACTAAGGAAAGCCCTGGAAAAATGGGGAAGATTAAAGCCAAAGTAAAATGTTTAAAGCAGAATTTTTTGATATCTTTGGTTTTATAGGATTTTTAATTTTGTTAATTATAGGGATATCAATTGTAAATATAGTAAAAACAGAAGCCCTAGTTATCATTATTATCAGTTTAATGGGTTTAATCGTAGATGGTTATATTGTGCTTACTAGATTTATATTGAAAAATAAAAAATGAAACTTAAATACAGGAAAGCTGTTTTTGTCCTCCCTTATGCAAAAACAAAAAAAGGAATTGAATACCTGCTCCTGAAAAGAAAGCTCCATTGGAAAGGTTGGGAATTTACCAAGGGAAAAATAGAGCAGGGAGAAAGAAAAGAGCAGACAGCAAGGCGTGAATTATTAGAGGAAACAGGGCATAAAGCGTTAAAAGGAAAGGTAAAAAAATTTAACTTTTCAGGAAAATATCTTTATCACAAACTTTTTCCAGACAGGCCTGGTTTCATTGGACAGACTTTTTCCCTTTATGCTGCACAGGTAAAAAAAGGGCCTGTTAGCTTAGACAAAAGAGAGCACAATGGGCATAAATGGATAGATTTTTCAATTGCTTTGAAAATGCTAAAATTTCCCAACCAGAAGAAATCCTTAAAAATTGTAAATAGCTGGCTAACTGGAAAATGAAATTCAGAGAAATAAAACTTGAAACTGGAGCAGGGATAATTCTTGGAAAAGACGAAGAAAGCAATGAGGAATTGGTAAAAAAGTTTAGGGGAAAAGTTAATGTGATTTTGCATACTGCAAAACCAGGAAGCCCTTTTTGTGTTATTGAAAAGGAAAATCCAGCAAGTTCAGAGATTCGTGCAGGCGGAGTAATCACTGCCAGATATAGCCAAGACTGGAGAAACAATAAATCAGACATTAAGGTCAATGTTTTCACGGGAAAAGATGTCTATAAACTAAAAGGTATGCCTACAGGGACTTTTGGAGTTAAAAAATCAAGAACAATAATTGTTAAAAAGGAAGAAATTTTAAAACTTAAAGAATGAAAAAAATCGCTCTGATAGGAACCCATGCTGTAGGAAAAACTACAATCTGCCATGAACTTGTAGCTAGTTTAAAAAAGAAAGGAATAAACGCAGAGTATCTGGTGGAAATTGCAAGAGAGGCACAAAAAGCAGGTTTTAAACTGAACGAACAAACAACCAAAGAATCACAAAAATGGATTTTGCACACACAAATCGCGAGAGAAATAGAATTTGAAACAAGACCAGATGCCGAATTCCTCTTATGTGACAGGAGCGTTCTTGATAATTATGTTTATTATATAAATCAGTTCGGAGTAGATGCTGTTCTGGACAAAATGATAAACACCCATATGAAAACTTATGGCTTTTTGTTCAAAGTTCCAATAAATCCAAAGTTTCTGACTCCAGATAAAGTAAGATCGGTGGATCCATTATTCCAAAAGAAAATTGATGAATTGCTAGAAAAAGAACTGATAAAGAGAAAAATTAATTTTCAGAACTATCCTGGCCTTGAGCCAGCAATGAAGACTATTTTGATGTAAAAATGACACAGAGCAAGATGCATCTTGGGAAAAATGGAATTACAAAAAATTTCATGGAAACCATGAAAAATCATTTCAAAAACCACGAAAGCGTGAAGGTTTCTGTTCTGAAAAGCGCAGGGCATGATAAAGAGCAGGTCAAAAAATACATTGAAGAAATTCTCGGGGAACTTGGGAGAAGATACACTGGAAAAACAATAGGATTCACAATCGCTCTGAGAAAGTGGAAAAGGGATGTTAGGTAATTCTTACTCAATATGATAAGGGAGATGATGAAAAAGGATTTGAACATAGTGGCAGATTTGTATAAAGATGCAAATAAGTTTACAAACAAAAAGAATATTTTAAATTGGACAAAAGAAAACTTGGAAAATTTTTCAAGATATCATTTAGTTTTTGAAAAAAAGAATAGGATTGCAGGGGCTATCTCAGGGGTTGTTTCAAAAAATAAAATAGCAATTATAGAAGACGTTGCAATTCACAAATCCTATAGGGGAAAGAAAATTGGAAGCAAATTAATAAGAAATTTAATGGATAAATTTAGAAAAGACGGAATAAAAAAAGTGAGATTATGGGTTCATTGGACCGATGCACAAGCTATTCCTTTTTATTATAGACATGGCTTTAGAATTATAAGATTTCAAAAAACTAAAAATATAAAGTATGTTCCTAATGGGGAAGATATTCTGATTCTTGAAAAAAGATTATCCCAATAACTTTATAAATCATCTTTATCATAGAATTTAAGCAAACGGCAGAGATGCTGTTCTAATTCCGAAAGGAATGCTCAAACAAGAATTCGTCCAGGCTTGGCCGAATTAAAGGAATGCTCAATATGGAAAAAAATCCTGTTTATGAAATGGATGCCCAGCAATACAATTTGAAATTAGCAGAGGCTCTAAAAAAAATTCCAGAGTTCAAAAAACCCGAATGGGCAGAATATGTAAAATCCAGCCCTTCAAAAGAAAGGCCCATAGACGAACCTGATTTCTGGCACAAGAGGGCTGCGAGCATCCTGAGGCAGATTTACAGGAACAAGACTCTTGGAGTCAACAGGCTAAGGACTAAGTATGGAAGCAAGCAGAATAGGGGATTCAAGCCAGAGAGATTCAAGAGAGCTGGAGGAAAAATAATCCGCGTGATTCTGCAGCAATCAGATGCAGCCGGATTCACAGAAATAGCCAAAAAAATTAAAGGCGTCAGGGAAATAAAATCAGGAAGAAAAATGACTGAAAATGGAAAAAAATTCCTGGAGAGCATAAAATAAAATGGGAATAAAAAATCCTGAAAAAAAGGCAACGCTTGCAAAGAAAGGCCGACAGACAAAATGGGCTCCTGTCTGGGTTGTCCTCAAAAAATACGGGAAAGGAAAAAGGGTTCATCCATCTGCAATAACCAGATACAGGCGTTCATGGAGAAGAACGAAGCTGCATATTAAACCTAGAAGGCAGAAGAAATCTCATTTCGGATAAAAACAGAAAATGGCAGAAGAAACAAAAAAACCAGAAACAAAGGAAATAAAAACAGAAATAAAGAAAGCTGGAAAAGAAACCAGAAAAGAAGAGCCTGGAAAAGAGTATATAATCCCGCTTAGAAAAAAATTCAAAAAAACAGTCTCGTATCACAGGGCTCCGAAAGCAATAAGGGCCATAAAGGAATTTTTGGTGAGACATATGAAAATTTATGACAGGAATCTGAAGAAAATCAAGATTGAAAAAAGCCTCAACGATTTCATATGGATGAGGGGAATAAAGAATCCTCCTGCAAAGATAAAGATAAGGGCTTTTTTTGACGGGGATTTTGTAAGGGCAGATCTTGCAGAACTTACTGAAAAATTGAGATTCAAAAAAGAAAAACTAGAGAAAAGAGAGAGAAAAGCCGAGTCAGCAGCTCCAAAGGAGAAAAAGCCGGAAATTCCGGAAGAAGCGAAAGAAAAAAGAGAAGGAGAAAAAGCAGAGGAAAAGGAAAAGAAGGCCGCTGTAGTAGAAGCGGGACAAGAGCTTGAAAAGATTTCTGCAAAAAAAATGAAGTTTGAAACAAAGGTTTCAAAGCAGCCCAAGAGACAGAGGAGAATGGCTTTACAGAAATAATCTTATTATCTTAGTTGACCAGCCTTACCAACAATTTTTTCAACATAGTTCCTCGTTTCTTTTGGCATGTTTTCCAGCTGGTGTTCTTCTTTTTGAAGCCTGGACAATCCTGCATTATAAGCTGAAAGAATCATCTCTCTTTTTTCCATTGTAGTGAGGTCTTCCCAGCCCTGATAATCTTTTCTAAATCTTCTGTCAAGCCACAAAAGATGTTTTATGCCAACTAAAACATTCAGCTTTGGATCGAAAACACCATCTTCATATTTGCGGTTTTTTTCAATGTCATTCCAAGTTTCAGGCATTAACTGCATCAATCCTTTTGCTCCTTTTCCGCTTACAGCCATAGGATTAAAACTTGATTCATGGGAGATTATTTCTTTAATGAATTTTTCGCTTAGATAAGCTGGCTTTCTGGGAGTTAGCCTATAAACATCACGAAGAATCTGAGAGATTTCTGAATGAGAGTAATTTCTCTCCAATTCAGGCTGCTCATTAACAAAAGACCCAATGGCCTTTTCTTCCAATGTTTTTTCCATTATTGTAGAATTGGTATTTGCTGGCATAGCTGTTCCAAGGAAAGATAATCCCAGAAGGATTTGGGCGAGTTTTAATGTTTTTTTCATTTTTATTTTTGAGTTATAATTCAAGAGGGTTAATTTTCTGAAATCAATATTTATAAATTGTTGTAATCACGCACAAAAAGCGTTTTTTATTAACAGGATTAAGAATTTAAATACGGATTTTATCCTTATAAAATGAAAATGATTGACATAGACAAGATAAAGGGAAAGAAATCTGCAAAAGAGCTCCTTGAGTTTGGAATAATAAATATAAACAAGCCCTCGGGGCCAACAAGCTTTGATGTCTCTGATTTAGTCAGGAAAATCCTTGGAATGAGAAAGACGAGCCACTTTGGGACCCTAGATCCAAAGGTTACAGGGGTTTTGCCAATAGCTTTGAACAGGGCGTGCAAACTTACTGGTTTTTTTCTTGGAGAAGACAAAGAATATGTTGGAATAATGGCTATTCATGGGGAAATTTCCATTGAAAAGCTCAAAGAAGCTGTGAAAAAATTTACAGGAAAGATAATGCAAAAGCCTCCTGTAAAATCAAGAGTTGCAAGGGTTGAAAGAGAAAGAGAAGTAAAGAGCTTTGAAATTTTGGAAATCGGGGAAAAAGGCACAGAAATCTTATTCAGAGCAGAAGTCCAGGGAGGGACTTACATAAGAAAGCTTGTCCATGATCTTGGAGAAAACCTCGGCGTTGGAGCCCATATGCTTGAGCTCAGAAGAACAAGGGCCGGAATCTTCAGGGAGGAAAAAAGTGTAAATTTATATGAATTAGAAAAGGCTGCTGGTGAATATAAAAATGGTGATGAGGAATCATTAATAAGCATGATTTCTCCCGGAGAGGTTATTTCAGAATTGTATCCTGTTGTCCAGATAAAAGAGGAATCTGCATCAAGGATTTTGCAGGGTCAGCCGGTTTATGAAAAAAATTTAGTTAATAATGGCAATTTTAATAAAGATGATAAAGTAAGTGTGTTCTCTGAAGAAAAATTTATAGGAGTGTTTAAAGTTGTTAAAGAAGGCATGGTTTTTGCAAGGCCTGAATTTGTCCTGCAACCAATAAAATAAAAAATGAAAAATAGATGTGCATGGCCGGGAAAAGTTGAAGAGGAATCGCTTATGGTCAAGTATCACGACGAAGAATGGGGAAATCCATGCCACGATGACAAAAGGCTTTTTGAATACCTCATTTTAGATACATTTCAGGCCGGTTTAAGCTGGAGAACCATCTTAAATAAGAGGGAAAATTTCAGAAAGGCGTTTCATGATTTCAACCCAAAGAAAATTGCAAAATACACTAAAAAAGACGTTGAAAGGCTGATGAAAGATGCGGGAATAATAAGAAACAGGCTTAAAATTCTTAGTACAATTGAAAATGCAAAAAAATTTCTTGAAATGCGAAAAGAATTCGGAAGCTTTGACAAATACATCTGGCAGTTCGTAAACCACAGAACAATAAAAAACAGATGGAAAAGTTTGAAGGAGCTGCCCGCAATGACAAAAGAATCAGACAATATGAGCAGAGACATGAAATCACGCGGATTCAAGTTTGTCGGCTCAACAATATGCTATGCTTTCATGCAGGGAGCAGGCATGGTTAATGACCATACAATTGACTGCTTCAGATACGGGGAGTTAGCATGAGAACATCTATATATTTTTCTTTCTGCTTTTTAATTCAAAAATCTTCTTAAGCGATATTTAAGAACATCCATCCTTGTTGCTGGTTGCCAGGAGTATTCTCCTTGCTGGTCTTTTGAGAATACATATGTCTTTCCATCCCTATCTGTATGAAGAGACTTTACTTGAACCATTCTGTCTGCTTCTTCTTGGCATAATGTTCTTAATGATTCGTCTTGAATCTTTCTTTCGCTTAAAATTTGTTCAATTGTTTTTTTAGTTCCTCTTGGCTCAAAATTAAAACAAATAGCCACGGATGCTTGAGCCATATCTCTTGCCGTTCCACCCTCTATCATAGCCATATAAAATATATTTTTTAAGTATATTTAAATATTTAGGTGTTCAATGAAATAAATGAGAACCTTTGTTTATTTTTCCTCAACAGCGAGAACATCTGGGAATTTTTCGGTTGACAATCTTATGAATGCGGGAAGGATGGATATAGCAATGCATGTTATAATAAATGCATTTTTTCTTTCCCATTCCCTGAGAGATGATGTTGTTCTTCACCTGGTCTTCTATGGAATGCCTGATCCGCCGAAGCACATTGAAATCAGGGTAAATGAGGATACAAAATTGAGCAAGAAAGACGTTGCTAACCTGATAAAAAAGATACTTTACAAATACAGGCCAGGGCAAAAAACAGAAGTTGTTCCGGGATGTTTTATAGAAAAAAAGAGCTTTCTGAATGTTATAGAAGAAATCTCAAAACAGGGCAAGGATATTTTTATCCTTGACAAGAAAGGAGAAAACATAAGAAGTTCCAAAATAGGAAAAAACAGCGCCTTTGTAATAGGGGACCAGAACGGGCTTCCGCAAAAGGAGATGAAGAGGCTGAAAAAGATTTCAAAGATGGTATCTGTTGGGCCAAGGGTCTATTTTGCAAGCCAGGTCGTAACAATCCTGAACAATGAGATGGACATCAGAAGTTTCTAGATCTATTATAAAAATTCTTTAATTTTCTGCTTATGACATATTTTATCTCATCTATAGAGACCCCTATCCTGTGTAATGCATAAACTTCTTGCTGCAAATCTTCAGGAATGTCTGCGATAAAATCAAGGAGCATTTCTGGTATCATCTTCACTTCTTTTATCCCCTAAGGGGGGATTGAGTATGGGAGATTGAATATGTTCCTCCTTTCCGCGTTTTTGTCAGGAAAAACGCGGCGGAGGGAGGTGAAAAGAGAGGTGTATGGCTATATTTCTTAGTTTTCTTAAGAAATCACTTTATAAATCAGTTGTGAAAAATTGGTAGAGAAAGGATATATAGACTATTTTTACACAAGCTTTTTAAACGGACTGCTTTTTAAAGGCAGTAGTGAAAAGACATGGTAAAAATAGTGTTTACGCCAGATTGGTTCATCGGTAAAGACGTGACAATAGAGATATTCAGCTTTCTTGTTCTGATAACATTCACGATAATAGCCTACAGATATTACAGGTTAAGCAAGAACAGGAATATACTCTATCTGAGCTCCGGTCTTGGGCTTATTTCATTGGCACAGCTCGCAACAATCCTGACAAAACTGGTTCTCTATTATGACTTGGGTCCGAGCAGGGAGATAGGGGAAGCACTCATAACAAGCCAGATAGTTAATTCTGTCGACTTGTTTTATTATGCGGGATTTTTCTTTTACAGCTTCCTGACTCTTCTTGGCTTATTTATAATATACAAGCTTCCAAGGGAAAGAAAGTCTATCGGAGATTACTTGATTGTTGTGTATTTTGCCCTTATCTCTTCTTTTTTGAATTCGGATGTTTTTTATCTCTTCCACCTGACGGCATTGTTCATCCTAATTCTCATAGTTGAGAAATATTTCCTTATTTACGGGGAAAACAAATTCTTTAATACCAAGATTTTAATTGTTGCATTCAGCATTCTGGCTCTAAGCCAGCTTATTTTTATACTTTCTGAAATAGACATCTTATTTGTCCTTGGAAATGTGGTAGAATTAATAAGCTACAGCATTTTTCTGGCATTAATTATCAGGATTTGGAAATATGGAAAGGAAAAGAAGTCGTATGGACATAATATCAGATATGCTGGTGATAACCCAAGAAAAGGGCGGAAGCATTAAACCAACGCATCTGATGTACAAGGCAAATCTTTCTCACAGCCAGATGAAATCTTATATTGAGGAGCTCATAATGAAAGAGCTGATAAAGAAAGAGGAAACCGAAAAGGGTATGAGGATATCAATAACAAAATCAGGAAGGGAATTTCTCATGCAATACAGAAGGATGAGAGAATTTGAGAAGACCTTCGGTCTTTAAAATCGTCCAGGCTTGGCCAATTTAGAGGGGACTTTTGGGTTGTGAACAGATAAAACTTAATAAATCCTGATTTCCTTTTTCTGCCATGAAAAAATCAGTAAGGATTTACATTGAAGGAACTGTCCAGGGTATCTTTTTCCGCAGTTTTATGAAGGAAAATGCGGAAAGGCATAACGTGAAGGGATTTGTCCGCAATCTCGAGGATGGCCGCATTGAAGTGTTCCTTGAGGGAAACACAGATGATGTGAACAAGATGATAGAACTCTGCAAAAAGGGACCAAAACATTCTGAGATAAGAAACGTTGAGGTAAAAGACGAAAAATTCCAGGATTTTAAAAACTTCAAGGTGTTGCATATCTAATCAATAATTAAAAATGGGACGCGAAGAAGAGATAATCAAGGAAAGAGAAAAAAAGATAGAAGAACTCAAAAAAAATAGAATAAATCCTTACGCTTACAGATTCGAGAAAAAAAACCTGGTCTCAGACTGCCTCAAATCAAAAATTGGCGCAAGTGTAAAGACTGCCGGTCGTGTTATGAGCAAAAGAGAAATTGGAAAGATAATATTTTCTGATTTGATGGATTTCACAGGAAAGATACAACTGGTCCTTCAGGCAGGAGAAACAGGAAACAAAGACTTCGGATTTTTCAGCAAGTACATAGACATCGGGGACATTGTCGGAGTTGAAGGGAAAATAATAAAGACAAAGACTGGGCAGCAGTCAATACTTATAAAAAATATGAAGCTGCTGACAAAATCAATTCTTCCGTTGCCGGACAAATGGCATGGCCTTCAGAATAAAGAGGAGAGATACAGAAAAAGATACCTTGACCTGATCATGAACCCTGAAATAAGAAAAGTTTTTGATACAAAAAGAAAAATCTTTGATTCTGTAAGAGAGTTCATGAAATCACAGAATTTTTCTGAAGTGGAGACTCCAATCTTGCAGCCGGTTTATGGGGGAGCAAGCGCAAGGCCGTTTATCTCTGAATTAAATGCTCTAAAGATGAAAGTATACATGAGAATTTCTAATGAGCTTTACCTGAAGAGGCTGATTATAGGGGGCTATGAGAGGATTTTTGAATTTTCCACAGATTTCAGGAATGAGGGCATAGACAAGAATCACAATCCAGAATTCACGCAGGTGGAGACGATGTGGGCTTATGCAGATTACAAGGACAACATGAAATTCGCAGAAGAGATGATTTCCCATGTCTGCAAGAAGATACACGGAAACACCAAAATAAAAATCCAGGGGAAAGATATTGATTTCAAGACTCCATGGAAACGCCTGAGTTTTTTGGAAGCAATCAAAGACAAGACAAAAATTAATTTTTCAAAAATCGCCGGCTTTAAGGAAGCCAAAAGCGCTGCAGGAAAGATTGGAGTTGACTGCGCGAAGTGTGATACCATAGGGGAAGTGATGATTGCTGTTTTTGAGGAAAAAGTCCAGCCAGAAATTATACAGCCCACTTTAGTATACGATTATCCGCTTGAAGCTGCAGGCTTAGCAAAAGCCACAGAAGATGACGAGCTTTTCGTTTCTTCTTTTGAGATAATAATCAACGGAATGGAGCTTGGATTGTCTTATTGCGAGCAGAACGATCCTAAAGTTCTTGAAAATTACTGGAAATTTGCAGAGGAAAAATTCAGAAAAGGAAATTTGGAAGCCCAGCCAACAGACACCGACTTCATAGACGCGTTAAAAATAGGGATGCCTCCCACTTCTGGATTAGGTGTTGGAATAGACAGGCTTACAATGCTTTTGACAGACCAGCCATCGATAAAAGACGTAATTCTTTTCCCGTTCATGAAGCCTGAAAAGGAGTAAAATGCAATTCGTAAATACACTTCCATATGTAAGCAATCCTATAGAA
>ERZ1292629.1681-Hain-H43-01um-R1-1681-length-20799-cov-12_pt1 | contig 20799 bp, 20 predicted proteins | sample MGYA00564399_ERZ1292629 | MGnify/ENA primary metagenome ERZ1292629 (study PRJEB36523, sample SAMEA6512636) | groundwater metagenome | collected 2019-01-08 | study: AquaDiva: Metagenomics assemblies of 32 groundwater samples | reverse complement strand
ACGTCTTGTACAGCCACTTCTATATAGACCTTGTTTCATTTCCAGACCAAATCGTGTTCAGGGACTTTTACAAAGGAGTTCTGCCTCGCTCGGACGAGCGGAACGCCGAGAAAAACTTTTCAGTTGAAAAAGTGCGCTTCCCCGGAAGCGGAATGCTCTATTTCTATGAACAAGGATTCGTGAATGCACTTATTGAAGGCAAACTTGAAAAGACGACCCTCCAAGAAAAACTTACGGAAGGATTACGCCGCTTTGAGCAACTTTAACGTGCTTTCTTAAAAGAAGAAACAGCAAAACGCCCAGCTCGAGAACAGTCAGCATCAAAAGAATATAAACTGCATAAAACGACCCAGAATTGCGTTTTGCTGTGACAATTTGACTTTCTTGGGGAGAAGAGGGCCCAAGCGTTTGTAAATCAGAGTACAACTGTTTTGAGAAAATCTCGGAGCCGATATAGTTAACATGTTCGGGATCACCAAAAAGGTAATCTTTTTCAGGGAAGAGAGCATAATAATTAAGAAACGTATAGTTGTCAAGTGTTTTATTAACGTCAGTAAATATTCGCGCATAATAGTCTTCCTTTGTTATGTTTTTTTCCGTAATGATTTGGTCATATTCGAGTGTGTGCGGGTAACTGACGAACACGACAGGCACATCGTGCTTTTTTGCAAGTTCAATAGTTTTGATGAAATAGCTAAACGAACTATTGCTTATACGTTCTTGATTTTCGTATAGGCTTCGGTAATTAAAGAGGGCAGATGCGTTTTTTTCTGCAAGGGAGAAATTTTCTTTATTTTTGAGCCACCCCGCCGCTGAAATCTCATTAAATTCTGGTTTTTTAATCAGAATCCCAAATTCTTTTCCGTTTCCAATGAAAGGCATATGGGCTTCAAACCAGAGCCTAATCCAGAGGTCATCTCTTACTTGTTGAACTTCATCAAGAGAAACAAACTGCGAATAGAGCTCAAGTTCGTTAAATAAGTTGGCCTCATCCGTAAGTCTTGTTGAAAACGTATGGGGGTCCAGTTCGAGCAGTACGGCACCAACACTTACGTTATCTTCTTCAAGGACTTTTCGAAGTTTATAGAAAGATTTGATATAGTTCTCTGCACCGCTTGCATAATTATAGGTTCCAGGAATAAAGTCCGGATTAACCGCGTGGAACGCGTGCGAGTCTCCCAATACGAGGTATTCGATACGGCCTCCGGAAAGGGAGGTATAATTTTGATACAACAATTCTTTTCGATAAAACGTTTTGTGAGGAAGAACCATTGTCGTGTAAACAAAGTTGACTATAATAACTGCAATCAAAAGCAAGGCTACAAAGGCCACAACGTCTTTAAGAGCAAGCGGATTCTTTTTCATGTTAAAACTGGAAATAAATGAACTGTCTCCTTTCAAAAATTCCGAACAAGAGAATAATAAGGATGAGCCCGATATAGAGCGCAGTACGAACCCATCGAGGAAGTCTCGAAATGAATTCTTTCTTACCCTCCCGCTCTTGTACGAATTGCACAATCTCCATGAGAACAATAGCTCCCATCGCTATAACAATCTCCCGGAGACTAATGCCAAGGTTGGCTTCCGAGAACCCTCGCACAAGCCCTGTGAAGAGATGCGTTGCGATATAGAACGCATCTGAGACGTTGGCGGCTCGGAAGAAAATCCACGCAAAGCTGGCAAGCACAGTCGTAATAGTTATTTGTACCGTTGCATTGAGCCAAGCGATGCGATTCAACCCAATTCTCTCCTTAAGGGTAGTGCGGAATCTTGCCGTCATAAGTCCTATAACAAGATAAGCACCATGCAAACCTCCCCATATAACAAACGTCCACGAGGCCCCATGCCATAGTCCGCTCACAAGGAATACGACAAACAGGTTAAGATACCATCGAGGCACCGCAACTCGATTACCTCCAAGAGGAATATACACATAATCTCTGAACCACGATGAAAGCGAGATGTGCCATCGCTTCCAAAATTCAGCAATTGATCTCGCGTAGTAGGGACGTCTAAAGTTTTCCATGAGTTTGAAGCCCATAATTCGAGCCGAGCCTATGGCAATATCAGTATATCCCGAAAAGTCGCAATAAATTTGAACGGCAAAAAAGAGCGTTGCCAAAATAAGAGGCGCCCCCTGGTAGGCCGAAGGGGACGCGTAAACTGTGTCCACCAAAACAGCAACACGGTCTGCAATTACGACCTTTTTAAAAAATCCCCAGAGCATAAGCCTAAGTCCGCTCCAGGTACGTTCAGCGTCAAACGAATGTTTTTCTCTAAACTGATGTAGGAGATTCTGTGGTCTTTCAATGGGCCCCGCAACGAGCTGAGGGAAGAAAAGAACGTAAAGTGAAAAAATCCCAAAGTGTCGTTCTGCAGCTTGGTTTTTTCGATATACCTCTATGGTATAACTCATTGCCTGAAACGTGTGAAATGAAAGTCCAATGGGCAATAAAATGGAAAGGTAGGGGATGTTCGTTTCAATACCGAGCGGCTGCATCAAAAAAGAAAGATTTTCATTGAGAAAATTGTAATATTTGAATACAGCAAGTACTCCCACATTCGAAAGAATACTTGCAACGAGAAACATCTTCCTTCTTCGGCCGGAGCTCTTTTCAATAAGAATTCCTGCTATATAATCGACACAAATAGTAAAACCGAGTATGAGGATGTAAATCGGGACAAAGGACATGTAGAAATAGGCACTCGCAATAAGAAGAAGGAACCAACGATATTTGTGAGGGATTGAGAAATAGAGGGCAAGCACTAGAATAAAGAAGACTACGAACTGAATCGAGTTGAATATAAGGTACCCTGAAAAAAGGGATTCCCATCCGACCATAATTCCTAGGGGCAGTTAGTCCCTTTTTAATACTTGCGAGTCGAGTAAATAACGTCTTAAACAAGATTTATATAAGCACAGGTTTCCTTAGCAGAAGATGGAAAACCTTTCTGCATCATCGGAAGAACGACTCATCGGAGAGAGAAAAGAGAAGCTTGTTTCATTTGCCAAAAGGAACGTTGCTGCAATAGGGTATGTATTCCTCGCTTTAGTGGTGTTCATAGCGGTTAAAATACGTACGGCAAATCTTCCCGGGCTCAAGGATATAACCACGGGAGATTGGACACTTGGTCCTGATTTGGACCCTTTCTTGTTTCTTCGCTGGGCTAAATATATAGTAGAAAACGGCAGCCTTATGGTCTTGGATACCATGCGATACGTCCCTCTCGGATTTGACACGTCTTACGAATTAAATCTTCACGTCTATCTGATGGTCTGGTTTGATAAAATTGCCAGCCTATTCGGTTCGACTTCAATAACTCACTCTGCGGTCCTCTATCCTGTTTTCATGTTTGCGCTTTCAGTAATCGCTTTCTTTTTCATGACGAGGATAATCTTCTTAAAACATATGGGCAAGTCATGGGCCACAACATCTGCGGTTATAGCCTCATTTTTGTTAACCGTCACTCCCGCATTGTTGCCCCGAACTATTGCAGGTATTCCTGAAAAAGAAGCAAGCGGAATTCTATTCTTATTTCTCGCATTCTATTTTTTCATGGCAGGTTGGGATGCGAAGAATAAGACGTATAAGTATATCTTAGGTTTTCTCGCAGGGGCATCGACAGCGGTTATGGGTCTTGTGTGGGGGGGGTATCTGTACATCCTCATAACTATCGGGCCTCTTATCTTTTTTTCATTCGCATTAGGACAAATGGATCGAGACAGGAAATATTTCTACGCGACGTGGCTTGCCACCACCATGATTATTCTAGTCATAGGAACTAAACGATATCCTTTGTCGGAATTACTTTCTTCAACGACAACGCTCCCTGCTGTTTTCATGTTAGTGGTCCTCATCGTGGATTCGCTTATCCACGAAACCAGTCTGATGCGCCGAATGCCTCCCTATCGAATTTTTAATCTCCCTTCACCATTGCTTTCGCTTATTATCACTGTAGGGCTTGGTCTACTCTTTGCACTCGTCTTTTTTGGGCCGGATTATATAGTCCACAACGTACTCGCCCTCAAAAAGTTTCTCATCACAACGGGAACTGACAGAGTAAGCGTTACGGTCGCAGAAAACAGACAGCCTTATTTCACGGAATGGGCTGCCAGCTTCGGACCCTTCTTTGCAAACTTCCCCTTGCTCTTCTGGATGTTTTTTGCGGGCTCAATCGTCGCGTTTTATCATGCAATCGCCTCATTCGACAAAAAATCTCGCATAATAATGACTGCAGCGTTTACATTTATGCTCATTTCGTTAGCCTTCAGCAGGTACTCGCCTACAAGTCTTTTTAATGGGACCAATTTTGCAAGTCTCGCCTTCTACGCATTAGGTCTTCTCGTCTTTTTGGTGATTGGAGGAAAATACTACCTCAAGTATCATTCTACAAACGAACCCGATCGATTACGTAACGTTAATTTCAATTTCATGCTCTTACTCTGCTTCTTTGTTATAAGCATACTTTCGGCAAGAGGTGGAGTCAGACTCATCATGATGCTCGTGCCTGCCGCGTCAATATTGGGAGCATATATTGTGGTGGAAGTAGCACGCTGGACTCATGCATCTTATAAGTCCAAGTCTTCTTCAAAATATGTTTCAGCGTTTTGCGCTGCGCTTCTAATCTTGAGCCTATGCTTCGTGGGATATTCTTTTTATAACGCCTCGATGATATCTGCCCAAGGGTATATTCCCAGCATTTATACCCAGCAATGGCAAAAAGCAATGGCTTGGACACGAGACAATATCTCACAGGAGGCAGTCTTTGGCCATTGGTGGGACTATGGCTATTGGGTCCAAAGCATAGGCGAGCGCGCAACCGTTCTCGACGGAGGAAATGCAAAAGCGTACTGGAATCACATGATGGGAAGATATGCGCTCACGGGCCCGAATAATGAACAGGCGCTAGAATTCTTGTACGCCCACAAAACGACCCATTTTCTTATTGACCCTACCGATATTGGCAAGTACGGGGCTTTCTCAAGCATAGGTTCAGACAAAAATTATGATCGAACTAGCTTTATATCGACGTTCAATAAAGACCCAAATCAAGTTCTCGAAAAAAAGAATTCAACTGTTTTTGTTTATGTAGGTGGAATTCCAACCGATGATGATATCTTTTACATTCTCAACGGCACGCAAATCTTCTTACCAAAAGGGAACGCAGCACTCGGTGCGATTCTTCTAGAAAAAGATTCTACTACGGGAGAACTTACTCGTGCGCCTGACGCCGTTTTCATTTACAAAGGGAACCAGTATCTTATCCCCCTAAGGTACACATTTGATGAAAAACTAACTGACTTTAAGGAAGGACTGGATGCAGGCATATTTATCATGCCTCGACTCGTTAGTGGTACGAATGGACTCCAGATTCAAGACAAAGGTTCACTTCTTTACCTCAGCAACCGCACAGTACATTCGCAGTTCGCACGTCTTTATCTATTCCAAGAAGAGAACGGCTTTTTCGAGCTCGTGCATTCAGAAGATGACCCTCTCGTGACACAACTAAGGTTGAGTGTCCCCGATTTCAAGGGAGACTTTGTTAACTATGATACGGTGCGTGGCCCCATACGCATATGGGAAATTAATTACCCTGCCGATATGACGGTCAAGAGCGAATACCTCTCGGAAGAATGGCCTGCAGAACTCTTCAGAACATAACTCCGACCTCTTTAAAAAGAAAGAAAGGCTACAAGTCCTATGAAAATACTTGAATTAACGACCTATAGCGCAGGCGGTTGCGGAGTCTGGGCGCGCGTTTATAGGGAAGCTCAATTTTTCGCAGAACAGGGTCACCGAGTAGAAGTATTCTCGTCGGATTATATCAAAGGATCAAATGACCGAGCCCCTCGTCAAGAAAAAAGAGGAAGCGTTTTAATAACGCGTTTTCCAGGCGTCAAACTGGGAGGTGAAAGTTTTACCTACTGGAACTTCAGACGCGAAGCACTAACGTATAAACCCGAAGTTATTATCGCCCACGCCTATCGTCATACCCACACGACAAAAGCGCTTTCTATAGGGAAACAGTTAGGGATTCCTGTTTTTTTGGTCACCCATGCCCCCTTCGATAGGGCCACAACTCGTTCGCGGTTAGCTAAAGTTGCCGTATTTGTATATGACTATTGCATAGGAAAGAGAACGCTTCCCCAATTCACAAAAGTAATTGCGATTACGCACTGGGAAGTGCCCTTTCTTAGGAAGTTAGGTCTTATCGATAAAAAAATCGCGTATGTGCCCAACGGATTACCCGAGGAGTTTTTCACACCCTTGAAGAAAGGAGGAAAGGGAATCGTGTATACGGGCAGAATGGCCCCCATAAAAAATCTCGAGACCATCAGCAGCGCACTCTCTGTTCTACTATCTGAACAGGAAACTCTTCCTTCGGTTGTCTTTTTTGGCCCGGCAGAAAAAGAATATCTGGCCGCATTGCAAAATAGAATAAAAATCGATGGGTCAGAGATAACTATAATCAACAAGACTTTCGGTCCAAGAGAACAGATTAACGAACTCGAAAAACGCGAAATCTTTATCCTTCCTTCTCTAAGCGAAGGGTTACCCCAATCTCTCTTAGAGGCGATGGCTCGCGGAAAAATCGTCCTAGCCAGCAATAATAAAGGGAATAAAGATGTTATCAAAGATGGAAAAAACGGTTTTCTATTTCCTGTGGGGGATAAGAAACGTCTTGCAGAACGCATTAAGTATATTACCCTTCTTTCTCATCAGGGGAAAGAGAAAATAAAAAAATCTGCGCGTATAACTGCTGAGAACTATCGTTGGAAAGTGCTTGGAAACCGATTTTTATCGCTGATTAAGCTACATACGAAGTAGGATCGGGAATATTCGCCCAGTAAAATCCATGTTTGCGCAAGGCGCATGCCAAGCACGCCCCGCACTGGTACGTTCCCTCAGCATAACAACTCCAGGTCTTTTCAAAGTTAACACCCAGAAGCGCACCTTTGGATATGATATCTTCTTTATTGGACTTAAGGAAAGGTGCACGAGTCACGAAGGGGGCTGCGCAAATGTCTCGTGCTAGTAAATTAATATCCTTCAGAAACAAGGTTCCTGCATCAGGGTAACTGTCACTTCCTTCGGCACCAAACCCGACAAATATATCGCTTTTCACATGGGATGTTGTGTAGTCTTCTTCTGCAAGCGAAAGCGCATGAGCCATAAAGAGGAGATTCCTACAGGGCACATACCACTGTTTGCTTATACCCTTTGTATCTTTAAGTTCCTCTTTTCCCACCGAGCTGAAACGAGCTCGCGGTTTATGAATAAGGGCGCTCGTTTTTAGATTAATTCGGACAAGCTTCAGTTCACACCCTAACTGACGAGCGTGATAAGACACACAATTTTTTTCATGCGCCCACCCATTCTGACCATAATCAAAAAAGAGCAAGAGCACTTTATCATAGTTCATTTTCTTTCGAACAAGGTACGCAGTAACGACACTATCAATCCCTCCGGAACAAAGAACCACCGCGCTTTTCATAAAAAATAAAAGGAAACAATCTTTATAAGCCTGTAGACGTACTAGTTCCATGAAGAAAAAAGCCAGTGAGATACGGGTAGGCGACTCGCTTATAGTCGGTGGCGAACACCTTAAGGTGTTGACGTGTGAGCTGTCAGAAACGAGTAAGCAAGGCGCGAAAAAATGTCGTCTCGAAGCACAACGCACATCGGGAGAAAAAGTGGTTCTTATTCGTCCTGCAGATTACCCGCTTGAAGTCGCATGATTGATGTTATTCTTACCTCTTATAACGAACCAAAGGCCACATGCAAGGCCCTTGAATCTATTTTGGAACAGTCTGCAAGAAAAGATTTACAAGTCATTGTAGTCGACCCGTTTCCAGAAACTGAAGTTTTTCTAAAATCTCAAATAAAAGATGCTCGATGGTCTTTTTTTCTCGACCCCGGGGAAGGAAAGGGATTCGCACTTAATATGCTCTTTCAGGAGCGAGCATCAAGCAACCCCCATGATATTTTTATTATGACTGACGGAGACGTCTTTCTTGACAAGGGGGCCATCGAGGCGATTATCACTGCGTTCAAGGATAAACGTGTCGGTTGTGTCGCAGGACATCCCGCGCCGCTCGAATCAAGAGAAACAATGTATGGGTATTGGGCGCATCTGTTTATGGAGGGTATTGATAGAGTACGAGAGGGCTTCTCAAAAAGAAAGGTTTTTTTCGAGTGTTCGGGATATCTCTTTGCAATAAGAAAAGGAATCTTACTTGATTTCCCTACAGAGACCTCAGAAGACAGCGTAATTCCCTATCTTATCTGGAAAAAAGGACATCAAATAGCGTACGCGCAGAGGGCGCTCGTGTACGTGAAGAACCCAGAAAACTGGGCCGATTGGATTGCTCAGAAGGTTCGAAATATAAAAGCGCACGAAAGACTAAAAGAAATCGCTCCCGATATGCCTCGCACAAAGAGTTTTCTTAACGAAGTGAAACTTGGCACTCTTTTTGCATTGAAGTACCCAAAGACGGTTCGTGAACTGTGGTGGACACTATGCTCTTTTGGTGCACGCCTCTATATCTACAAGAAAGCGTTCTCAGAAATGAAAAAAGGAAGGAAATACACCGATGGCTGGAGAGGAGAAGCCTTCACACATTCAACTAATCCTCTATCCGAGCATTCTTAAAAGAATTTAATCGGTCGCGCAACGCTTCCTTTGTGTTCACAATATCAACGGAAGAAAGAAGGATGGGGCTCAAGTAATCGGCTGCTTCTTCAAGAGACTCATCGGTCTTCAATCCAATACACTGGATTCCTTGCGCATAAGCAAATCCTAGCTCCCATGCGGTTCCTGCGCCAACATGTAATCCTTCAAGCAACGCAACAACCACATCACACTTGCGTAACCCTCCAAAAATATCTTTGTGAAATATAACCTCTGCATTTTTTATTTCATAAAAGAGACCAACCTCACGATGAGGAAGGAACGTTTCAAACCCGAGGTTTTCACATAAGGTCGCAATTTCATTAAGCGATTCTCTTTCTGAACTCGTACTGAGCTTTCCCGCGATATAAATCCGCATGCAAGGAAGAAGGCCAATAGTTTTAAAACATGACGGTCGTAGCTCAACCATGCAAATAATAGTGATAAAATTGGGGGCGGCAGGAGACGTTTTAAGGACGCTCCCCCTGATGCGAGCTATACGAGATGCCCACACAGGAGCAGAAGTTACACTTGTTACAAAAGAGGATATTGTAGAACTGGTTAAGGGAATCGATTACATACATCATGTCAAAACAATCCCCTTGCGCGCAGGCTTAGAAGCAGACATGCTCTATAACTTTGATACTGATGCAATTGCGCTTGAAATAGCAAAACACACTCCCGCAAAAAGGAAATATGGTTTTTATGCGCTTGATGGGTATCCGGCCGCATACAACACGGGTGCAGAATATTACCTAAACACGATATTTGATGACGAATTAAAGAAAAAGAATGCAATGACCTACCAGGAAATGATGTTTGCCGTCGCCGAACTGCCGGTTACAAAAGAGGTTTATCATCTACCCATAGAATCTTCTGCCAAAAACTATGCGAACCGATTCGTCGAAAGCAGGCTCTCCGGAAGAGGACCCATAATAGGAATTCATATGGGGGCCTCCTCGCGTTGGCCCTCAAAGGTTTGGTCGTTGTCATACGTTGAAGAATTTATAAAAAAAGCTTCGGCACAGGGATATGAAGTTATTTTATTCGGGGGGCCAAACGAAATAAATGAGCATGAGTTACTTTCTAAAAAACTTGTTTCAGAAAACATACTCTTTGCGCGCAACAATCCCCAGAACTCTAAACAAGAATTCCTTGCGTTATTGGAAAAATGTGATGCGATTATATGTTCGGACAGTTTTGCACTCCATGCGGCAATTGGTCTGCAAAAAAAGATACTTGCTCTTTTCTTCTGTACAAGCCCCAACGAACTTGAAAGTTATGGTTTGGTAAAAAAGATCATTTCCCCTAAACTTTATGAGTTTTTCCCAGAAAAAAGCGATGTTTTTGATAAAGGGCTCGTTGAGAGCATATCCGTCGAACAGGTTTTAACCGAGCTTAAAAAATTGGTACCTCCGAAGATATAAATAGGCAAAATAGTATGATAAAAAATGCCCTCTAAATCAGCAGAAGCGGTTAAACTTTGGCTTAAGGATGGCCCCAATGCTCTCTTTGTTTTGATATTGATACTTTCTTTTCTCGTTAGGCTTTATTTTTTCGCCAACGCACACAGCCAACCCCTTTGGTGGGACGAGGCCGAATATATGGCTACTGCAAAACATTGGGCATTTGGCGTACCTTACGATATCAATCCACAGCGACCGCCCCTTTTTCAGTTGGCAGCAATACCCTTCCTCTGGTTCGGTCTTGGCGAAGGGTCGCTCAAGTTCTTCCTCGTCCTCCTTCCCTCAATTTGTACGATAGGGCTTATTTATTTCGTTGGACGAGAACTATTTGGAAAAAGAATCGCGCTTATCGCAACAGCCGCATCATCGGTAGTGTGGTCTTTTCTTTTCTGGAGTGTTCGATTTCAGCCAGATTTCTTTTCCTTAAGCTTTCAGCTTCTCTCAGTTCTCTTTTTCTGGAAAACGTTTAAGGAAGGGAAAAAATCCTTCGCAGTCCTTACTGGGCTGTTCATCGCACTCGGGTTCTACTTTAAGATTTCTGCATTACTTGTCCCATTGTCATTTTTAATATTTATTTTATTCAAGGACGGGTTTTTATTAATTAAAAACAAAAATTATTGGATAATCTTTTTCTCATTTCTCATTTCACTAATACCCTTCGGCATATGGCAGTATGTTCTCTTCGGAAATCCCGTCGCGTTTGCACCCTCTTACATCGGCGGAACCGGAATTGGACAAGGATGGGAGTTAGGATGGATGGCTCTGAACTTTTTTTACCAATTTCCAAAACCTCTTTTCTTTGTTCTATTCTTAGCAGGTGTTGCTCTCTCCCTGTTGCACATAGCGCTCTCGGCCGACTTATACTTCAAAAATAAAGAACGGAGACTCGATTCATCCCTATTTTCGCTAATATTGTTGCTTGTGATGACTTGCTTCTATGTATTTTACATACGGGGAATAATTGAAGACAGATGGGTCTTCCTCATGGTTCCGTTCATCATGTATTTTTCGGCAAAGGGGCTCGATGCAATCGCAGAAAAGACGAAGCAACTACACCCCCACGCCCCGCTTATAGTAATCCTTGTCGCGCTTATCCTTCTTGCGTACGTGCAAGTACAGCATGCACATTCGTTGATCGAATTGAAAAAGACATCGTACCTCCCCGTTAAAGAAGCGTCGTTATGGATTAAGCAAAACTCTGCCCCCGAAGATACAATACTTAGCAATTCTTATACGCAAGCAACTGCTTACGCCGAAAGGAAAATTCTGCCTTATCCTGCGCTTGTGAGAAATGAAAGCGATAGTTATTCATACATGCCTTCGAGTAAAGAGATGCTTGACAAACTCGTAGCTGAGAATCATCCGAAATATTTAATGGTTTCCATATTCGAGAGACATCCCGATTGGACGCAAGAATGGTTGAACGAGAATCAGCTTAGACTAAATCCCGTACAAGCCTATTTTGCGGATGCGCAAAAGACACAAGCAACATTAATAGTCTACGAGATAAACTACGTTTAGTTTCCTAATGTTTAAATACGAATTAAGGCAACATCGCACATGTGCGGTATAACTGGTTTTACCTGGGCCGATTCTTCGTTAATCAAGAAGATGACTCAAGTCATTAAGCATAGGGGTCCGGACGATGTGGGGCTCCATATAGCTTCAGGAATATCTCTGGGACATCGAAGGCTAAGCATCATTGACTTGTCCCCAAAGGGACACCAACCCATGTTCAATGAAGATAGAAAAATAGTTATAACTTTCAACGGAGAGATTTGGAACTATAAAAAACTGAAAGCAGACCTTGTAGAAAAAGGGCACCTATTTCGAGGAGCATCTGATACAGAGGTCATAGTGCATGGTTATGAGTCTTACGGAGAAAAAATTTGTTCTATGCTTGAAGGCATGTTTGCCTTCGCACTTTACGATGCAAAACAGAGAAGGCTCCTTCTCGCAAGGGACAGACTTGGTAAAAAACCGCTTTATTATACAGAAACAAAGAAAGGATTACTGTTTGCGTCAGAAATAAAATCGCTCGCCGTCGATTCCATTCCTCTTGTTCTTGATAACGAGACCCTCTCGGACTATCTCGCCCAGCGATTCTCGCCGAAAGACAAGACAATGTTTAATAAAATAAAAAAAGTACTTCCGGGAAGTTACGTCTCCTATAAGGACAAAAAAATAGAGTCGAAGAAATACTATGCCCTCCCCGAGTTTAACGTACGAAACGAACCGAGCATAAAAAAAGCAGATTCGTTAATCAAGGATGCAATTCAAAAAAGACTTATGTCAGATGTACCCATAGGAGTTTTTCTCTCAGGAGGTCTCGATTCAAGTGCAATCGTGGCATATATGTCCCAGATGTCTTCTAACATAAAGACCTTTTCGGTCGCTTTTAATAGCAAAGTAGACGAATCGAAGTATGCCCGAATTATCGCAGAAAAATTCAAGACAGAACATCACGAAATTAGAGTAGACTCTGATCTTCTACACTATCTTCCTGAAGTAATCTGGCATCTCGATGAGCCACTCGCAGACCCTGCTTGCCTTCCCACGTATTTTCTTTGCCGAGAAGTATCCAAACATGTAAAAGTTGCGTTATCAGGAGAAGGAGGGGACGAAATTTTTGGAGGATATCAAAGTTTTAATTACATCCCTGAGATAAAGATTATCCAAAATTTTCCAAGGTCAATTAGATCAGCTCTTGCAGCGTATGCGTTTGCACTCGCTAAATACAAAACGTATCCTGAAAAACACAAGTTTCTCGCAATTGCTAATATTTTAAAGAAAACCTCTTTGAAAGAAGCCTTTAAAGAACTTTTTTATTTTGCATTTGACACGAAAGAGAGATTAGAGATATTTTCAAAGGCATTAGAAGAAGATGCCTTTGATCGTATCTTTGCAGAGTCTTCTTCATTAGATGAAGCGGCACAATCCTATTATTTTAAGGAATGGTTGCCTAACGACTTGCTCATGAAAGCAGACAAAATGAGTATGGCCTTCGGGTTGGAGGTGAGAACTCCCTTTCTTGATCAGGAACTTCTCGAATATTTTTCTGGCTTAGACCCGAGAGAGAAACGGAAGAGAAAACTTTTCAAACAAGTCGTTGCGAACTATCTTCCTCAAGAAATTCTAAACAAAAAGAAACAGGGTTTTACACTTCCTCTTTTCGAATGGTTCGGAAGTCGAGAAACGTTAGAACGAGTTCGACCCTTCCTTGAAAGACTGAAGAAGAGAGAAATCTTTTCCGAGAAAGTAATTGAAAACCTTTTGCAAAATCCGACTGCATTTAAAAACGAACATAAAATTTGGGTGTTGCTCAATTTTGAGATTTGGTACGAACTTTATATAGAAAAAATTCCCTTGAAGGAGATAAAACTATGAGCTCAAAGAAAGGCCTTCCAAAAGTCAGTTTTATCCTCGGAATTCTTAACGCCGAACGAACACTTGAAGAATGTTTGAAAGGAATCTTCATGCAAGACTACCCAAGGGATCTTTTCGAGGTAATTATCATCGATGGAGGCTCAACGGACAAGACTCTTCAGGTCATTGATTCATTTATGCGTAAAGAAAGGAACATTTCTCTCCTCCATAATCCAAAAAAACTTTCAGAAGGCCGAGGTATGAGCAAAGACATGGGTATAAAAAAATCTAAAGGAGATATTGTAATTCTCTTAGACCATGATAATCTTATTTCAGACCCTCAATGGCTAAGAGGGATATTGCGGCCCTTCAGAGATAAACAAGTTATGGCCTCCCAATCGCTTTTAGAGTTCAGGAAGGAGGACTCAAATTTTCTTAAATACATCAACGCAGCAGGAGTTGAAGACCCCTTTGCCATACCTTATTCCCTCGTTGCGCAGGTGCAATTATATCCCCATAAGTTTCGATTAGTTGAAGATGTTTATTATGTCCATAAGCTTAATCCAAATTCGGTTCTTTTTGGTGGAGCGAATGGCTGTGCGTTCGTAAAAGACGTTTTTGAAAAAATCGGAGGGTATACGAGAGACGTGGATGTTTTTGCAAAAATGGCTGAACTTCGTATGCTTGTTGCAGTCCCTAAAAACGTCAGATTATATCACAAAACTGCAAGCAATCTGTGGTCCTTTATGAAGAAAAAAGGGCTTTATTTCTATCGATTTATAAATAAAGAATATGCTGAAAAAGATTTCCAATGGGTTAAACCAGGGCTCGCAAACAAACTTAGATTTTTCCTTATGGTCGCGTCAAATCTTTCGTTCGTGCTCCCAAGCGTCTTGGCTTTACAAAGGACATTTAAAACAGGGAGGTTCTTTTGGATTTTACACCCATTTTATGTCTTCTTCGTTACGCTCGAGTATGGATTAATAACCCTCCTAAAAATCAAGAACTTCTTCTCATATGCCCGCGTCAAATCTTAACAGCACGTACTGCTATATCTAGTCCGCTTCTGTTTATTTGTCGATAGCTGCGATTAGCCCTTCGGCTGAACGTAAGAAAGTTTTTGCTTTTTCCAAGGAAGTACTTGTAGAACAAGTGGACGTAGAGGTTAGCCAAGAGCGTCCAGCACTCAACCACGTTAAAATGTTCTATTTTAAAGCCAGTCTTTTTCATCAAGTCGCGTACAGACTGGTTCGTATACTGGCGCTCGTGTTGCATATAGGTAACAGGATGTAGGTAGTGCAGAAAGTGATTATTGGGCACAGAGATAATAAGCTTACCCCCTGGTTTTAAGAGGGAACGAATGCCCATCAGAACTATATCATCGTTCTTTAAATGTTCGAGCACTTCACACATAACTATCTTGTCGTAATAATACTTTTTTAGAACATTATCTTTGGTAATATCCCCTTCAACCAGCTTTGTTTTGTGTAAATAATGGGCTGCCTTTTTAAGTTTTGGACCATCTATATCCACGGTCCAACATTCTTTTACTTTATTTTCAAGTATCATTTCGATTTCAGGAATATTAGAAATGCCAATATTCAAAACCTTATCTGTTTTTTGCGGATTAACGAGATTGACAAAATAGTCAATACGATCCTTTCCAAGAGGTGCAATTGACTTAAAAAAGGCGCGATAGTTGCTTCGCAACTCCTTGATGTTCGCAAGGTCAATCTTCGGTACTGTAGCATATCTTTTCAAAAGTTCAGGAGTTATTTTTTTAACATCTGTAAAGCAAGAAATTCCCGTTTTCTTTGCAAAGAACTCGCCAAATTCTACTTGATGATTGTTAATATGTTCCCCATATTTTTTTTGCCGAGGGACCGTAATAACGGGCTTTTGATATTTCATAGAAACCTCTATGAGCGACGTAGCCGATTGGACAATGACCATCCTCGCTTGACGATAATACTCATCCAAGGTAGGCGCAAAAGCAAAAAATTCAATATTTTTTGGCTTGTAAGTGCCTGCACCAATCTGAGCAACTATTTTTTCTTTAATATAGGGTGCGATTTCATCAATTCTTCGGATAAGTCTATCGAATTGTCCGTCATGTGTCCCGACTGCAACAAAAATCATAAAACCCCTCCCCAATATTCTGACTTTTTACCATATTTGCGCATCATTTCTCGATGCTGTACTAAGAATCTATCTGCAAAAAAGTAACAAAAGCGCGCAGACCAGTTTGGGGTTTTGACTCGAATAATGGTATCCATAAATACCACCGGTATAGAAAGGATCTTTCCAGCGATAACCGCAGGGATTGAAAGCTGCGCGCCATTAGTGACTATCGCTTCAACACATTCTCTTTTAAAAAGCCTAATCATTGCAATAAGCGTCTTGAGATACTCAAAGGGATTAAGTTTAAGCACATCAGGCGCAAAATAAAAAGCAGGAAATATCCCCAAGAACGCGCGCGGAACAAGACCATTTTTGAAAAAGTCTTCGGTAACGAGGATTGCCCGATTATCTCCCAGAACTCTCTCTGTAAAAATAAGTTTCATCTGACCTAAATGTCCTCCCTTTGAGGCAACTAATGCGATATTCATTGTTTCCAAATACGGTGATGTACTTTTAACCCTTGCGGGAACGAATCATAGGCACGAACAAGGAACCTAAAAGGGGAATAAACAAGACGTAAGCGAACAACTGACAAAAACATCTCAAGAGAAGCCTTAACGAGCTTAATTTTGGAATCGTCTTTACTTTCCCATGTTGTTGACGTTTCAACAATTGAGAAACCTTTTTTCCTAAGCTTATAAAGGAGATCTATATCGAAGGCCCATTTTGTAATCTGCATCTTGTCTTGGACATACATAATGGCCTCTCGTCGAAATAGTTTCGCTCCGCACTGGGTATCTCGATACGGAAATCCGAAGAGGCTCCGTACGACAAGATTAAATACAAAACTCTTGAGCTTAAAGAGCAAGCTCTGTTTGGTGACCTCGCTGTCCCTTCTCCAACGGGAAGCAATGATGCCCTGATGCCTCCCTATCCGTTCTATAAGTAACTCAAAAGCAGCAGGGGGCGTGGCCATATCCGCATCAACAAATCCAATAAGGTCGTTAGGGCGTTGCAATGCGTCTTTGAATCCTTCCATCACTGCAAATCCCTTTCCCCCCGACTTAAATTCAATCAGGCGAATACGGCCGTTTGTGCGTTTATATCTCTGAACCACGTGGGATGTACGGTCTTGTGTGTTGTTGACTACAACGACAATTTCATAGTCCAACGCATTTTCCAACCTCAATTGCTCAAAATAAGACCCATACTGTTCAAGAAACAAGGGTATTCTTCTTTCTTCATTATGAGCAGGGACCACGATTGAAATGCGCATGTATTTCGGTATAGAAAAGCGTTTTTAAAACTACCTAGCACAAGCTAGAATCTACTTATCGGGTCGCGGTAATAAATCTTTCAGAGCAATTGCGAGCGTATAGGCTAAAAAGAGAGCGCCAGAACAAACCAAGGCTAAGCTAAACTCCCTCTGCGTTTCATGGAAGAGGTAGAAAAGAATAATCTGTATAACGGGGAAGAGCATAAAGAAGAACGCATGTTTCCCAACACGATTAATCGAAATCTTGTAGAGGACAATAATGTTCGCAATCGAAAAGAACGAATACGCAAGACCCATGGTAAAAAGGAAATCCGCACCCCCCAAATAAGCTTCTGAACCAAGACCAATTATCCAGATTATTTCTCGCGGGATGAGGAGATAGAACACAAGGGCCGTCAAGGAAATAACCATCACAAACGCAATCGCTTTCTTTAGAATACGGGACGTTTTATGTCCTTGTTCAAATCCCTCTGTCGAGAGAGGCAACATGGCCTTGGCTACGGCCGCGCTAGAAAAGAAGATCACCTTGCCTATGAGAGAAATAAAAGCAAACTCTCCTGCATCTACCGGGCTGAAGAATTTACGCGCAAAAAGGATATCGGTGCTGTAAAGAAGCACTACTGCGGTTATCGCAGCTAACACGGTCAGATTGCTTTTAGTAAAGTAAGAAGAGGTCTCTGTTTGACGAGTATGTGCAACAACATCTCGTAAAACGAACAGACTCACAACGAATGCGAGCGCAAGTCCAGCAATTACCCCTATCATTGCCCCGTACACCCCAAGTCCAACAATAACCAGAATAAGCGCAATAATTATCTTTAAGAAGGACTCTATAAGCAAACTACTCCCAAGTGCAAAAAACTTTTTTTTACCTTGGATAATCCCTCGTGTAACCGGAATGGTAAACAATACAAAAAGGATAATTCCTGTAACGCCCACAAGTCCTGCAGGAATTGAAAAAAAGGAGGAAAGGAAAGGAGTACAGGCTAGTAAAAGGAGGAAACCCAAGAAAGCAAATGCGATTGATCGGCGTAAACTTCGAATGAGGAGGTCTTTTATCTTACCTTGTTCACGACGAGCATTGAATGTACTCGTGTATTTCGCGACGACAGTTTGTACTGCCTCGGTTGGAATGCTAAACAAATATGCGAAAGACATGAGCGCAGCAAGCACACCATAATCCGAAGGACCAAGCGTCCGAGCCATAGACATTTGGAATATGTAGTTAAGCACGTTGTAAAATCCAAACATCACAAAGAGAACAACGCTCCCCCGAAATAATTCATCTTTTCCTATGGAAAAAAGTTTAGAAAACATGTGAAAATATGCCTTCTCTGAAAATAAAGAATCCTAAAAGTATAACGACGAGCTGAAACGTCCAGATTATGTAAACAGAACGTTTTTCGGTTGCTTTAATGCCTATCTTTTGCTGGAGGTACAGCGTCAAATGCGTAAGCCCATATACCCGCGGATGTAGGAGCCCTAAGCTTCCATCTAACGCAGGTTTTCCAAACGAAGGCTTAATGAATGCTCCTCGGGACTTGAGAAACACCTCAACCATGATAGGCATGAAGAAGAACATCGCAATTTTTTCAAAATTCCCCAAGATTGCCATCATCGCAATCATACCTCCAATCGGATAGGTTAACGAGTCTCCAGGGAATATTTTCGAAGGGAAGAAGTTGTACACTAAAAATGCAACCAGGGCCATAACAAAACAGAGCCCCAAAAGAGCAAGCCATGTGTTTCCTGTAAGGTACGCGACAAGGCTAAGTGAGCCAAGAATAAGTACTCCCTGTCCCGCCTCGAGTCCATTGAAACCTGCAAGAAAATTGAACGTGGTTGCGGCCCCAACAATCCCAAGCGGTATCAAAACGAGCGGGTACAAGAGCCCCAAGTCCACAAGTCCAAGAAAAGGGATATCCATGGTGGCCCTTCCCGCGTTAATAACGACAAGAGGCAACGATGCAACAATCACAAGAATGATGCGCGAGCGCCGTGAAAGTCCTCCTCGTTGCCAACCCAATAAATCATCCATAAATCCTATACCGCAGAGCAGAACAAGCGTCACCAAGAGCCCGAACATTTCAACAAGGTAGGATGAAGAGTGTAAGTAAAATACGCGGTATGCAATGAAAATTAACATGGACACTACAAAAACACCCACAACTGCCGCACCACCGGAGCCCGCAACCAAGGGTTTGCTATATTTGTTCACATCGGGCCAAACCAATTTAATTTGGTGCGCCTTACGAATCCAATAAGGCACAATCAGCAATGCAAGGAGAAAACTCAAGAAGGGGACACTAAGGAGTAGCGCGTCAGCCATTATAATCGAGAGTCTCCTTTTTTTTGCAGAATCATCTTACAACTCGTTAACCAAGTTTTCGGCATTCTCAATTTCAGACAACGTTCTACGTTCGCCACAATAGGGACAGACGTCTTTAATGGTGGGAGTCTCAAACCGGTAGCCGCACAGAGTACATAGGGTCTTCATGAGGCTAGATCTTTCAAAGTTATTTAAACGTTACTCCGAGGGTTAATTGAAAGAAGTGTCGCTTTAAACTAAAAAAGCAGAGGGGTAAGAAATACTTCCATGAGGGCCGCAAGAAAGAGAACAATAACTGCAACAATCACAAGGTTAAGCGAATCCTGAAGTATCTCCCAGAAGTCTTCCGAGCCAACTTGATGGCGTATGACTGCCACTGAAATAATTCCCCCCGCCAATGCAGCAATGAAATAAGCAGCGATTTCGGGTATACCATGTATTAGATATCGTATAAGTCCAAAGGGGAGTTCAGAGAGATTAGAATTGGTGAATATGGCTATTGCAGCAGCAATAACGCTCGCATTCCACGCCAAAATAAAGATGACTCCTGCTCCAAAAACAAGTGAAAATACAAGTGTAAAAATAAGAACGTAAATATTGTTCGCAAAAATAAGGAATAATCGTTCTTTATTGCCCGCAAACGCCGTTTGTTGTACACCCTTTGAGCCACCGAACTGCGCAAGGCATCCATCGTACTGTTCAGGGCGATTTATCGCACAAAATGTTTCAATTTGTGCGCGATAGGTTTGCGTGGTTGGAAAGAGGATATACCAAAATGAAAACGCTACGACGAATCCCGTGAAGAGCCATAAGAACGCCCAGAGCGCATGTTCGTGTTCTTGTAATAATCGAAACATTCCTTTATGTTGCCCAACTTTTTTTTCTTCATAGCGCAACATGTAATACATGAAAGGCAGGGAAAACATAACGGTAAATGTAACCGTGAGGATGCCAGAATATTTTACGAGGACCGCATCGCGAGAGAATATCCAATTTACAAGCAGAATCGCAACGCTTGCGTAAAAAGCCCCCACAAAAAAAAGTTCCCATGGTTCGCGTTCTGCCTTGCGCGGACTTATCAATACCTCTAACATCTACTCTCGGTCGCAGAGAGCGCTTAAATAGTTTTTCTAGTCTGTGCTCGCTCGTTTTCTATACGAGAGATAATAGTTTCAAATTCGTTTTGAAGCATCTGAAGTTGTGCTTGGGATTCGCTTCGCATGCGCGATAGGTTTTGAAGCTGACCCTGAATAATTATTTGCACGTCAGAAATTGATTTTTTGACGATCACTCCCGCACCAGCATCAACAAAAAGTTGCTTGCTCTTCAATGTCGCCTCAAGAAAGATGCCTTTACCCATTGAAGAAAAGAAATTTTCTTCTTTAGTCTGCGCAAGAAACGAAAGATGCCCTAAAAAATCAGTAAGCTCAGCAACTTGTTTATCAATAAATGAGAGGCGTTCTTCAACAAGTTCGGATTCTCCATGTAATTGTTGTATGCTTTCAATGAGTGCTTGATTCATAGTCGGGGCGCTTTACGGAAGCTTAAATACCTTTCTAAAAATCATC
>ERZ1292629.1300-Hain-H43-01um-R1-1300-length-24860-cov-12_pt2 | contig 20815 bp, 22 predicted proteins | sample MGYA00564399_ERZ1292629 | MGnify/ENA primary metagenome ERZ1292629 (study PRJEB36523, sample SAMEA6512636) | groundwater metagenome | collected 2019-01-08 | study: AquaDiva: Metagenomics assemblies of 32 groundwater samples | reverse complement strand
GCCATTGTGATTGAGGCCCTGACTTCAAATAGAAATAAGGCGGCACAAGAAGTAAAACACATTCTTTCAAACCACGGGCTTGAACTGGCTCGACCCGGATCAGCGTTGTGGGCCTTCACAAAAGAACCGGTAACCAACGATTTAAAACCAACAATGACAGTCCCACTTGCAGAAGAAGACGGGAACAAACTCGGAGAACTCGTTGAAGAATTGGAGGATAATGACGAAGTTCAGAATGTCTATACAAATGCCGAGTAAAACTTTATTGGCTGTTGATCCGGGGTTTGACCGCATCGGGGTGGCAATTTTTAGCAAAGGAAAACTGGCTTTCTCTAGCTGTATTATCACCAACAGAAAACTTTCTCACGCCGAGCGTTTGGGAGAAATCGGTCTAGCAATCAAAAAAATCATTAATAAATGGAAGCCGAAATTATTGGCTATTGAAAAATTGTTTTTTAACCAAAACATTACGACGGCTCTCAAAGTTTCTGAAGCGCGCGGAGTAATCATCTATGAGGCCTCACGCCTCGGCCTTGAAACGGTAGAGTACAGCCCTCAAGAAATTAAAATTGCTGTTACTGGTTATGGGAAGGCAAATAAAAAACAAGTAGAGGCCATGGTCAGAAAACTTGTTTCCCTGCCTTCCAGAAAGAAACCCTGGCTTGACGACGAGCTTGATGCCATTGCGTTGGGTATAACCCACCTTGCAACAAAAAAGGGTATCTGATACAAATAATTAACTCAAAAATTGCTAGCGCGTTTAAGTGGCAATTTTTGGTTAAAAATATAAATAATTTATAACAAAACATGGCCGAAAACGACGAGATAGACGAGATAAAGGATAGGCTCGACGGGCTCGAAGAAGCACTCGAAGAAGAGCCCGCTGAAGACGAACCCGAAAGTATTGAGGTTCTTCGCAAGAAAGAAGAGGAGGAGGAAGAGGAAGATGAAGAAGATGATGACTTGTTTGATGTCGTTGACCCTGATGACGAAATGTAATTTCCTCTGACGGTGCTAAAACAAAACCCCGCCGTTGGCGGAGTTTTGTTTTAGTCGGCTTTGATTTTTAAAAAACGGTATTTGCCAATTTTTAATGTTATCGGTTCAGTAAATTTTGCGTCTGGAGATTTAATTTTTTCTTGTTTTTCAAGTTGTGTGACTGCCCCATCTTCCACTAATCGACGCCACTCTGTTTTGGAATCAATCAGGCCTTTTTCAATAAGAATATCCGCAAAGTTTGCACCAAGATTCGCTTTTACCGTTTCCGCATCTTTTGGAATCCCGCCTTTGGAAAAAGCCTCCACGAAATTTTCTTGCGCTTTGTCGGCCTCTTTTTCCCCGTGATAGAGAGAAACGATTTCCTTTGCCAGCCTCATTTTTGCGTCTCTTGGGTGTTTTTTCATAATTTCTTCAACCTCTTTCATCGGAACACGGGTGCAAAATTCAAAATATTCTTTAACGCTAACGTCTGACATGCTCATTATTTTGCCGTACATATCACTCGGTTCGCTCATTAATGAAATGGTGTTTCCCCAGCTTGAGCTCATCTTTCTGCCATCAAGGCCGACAATCAAGGGATTGAGTATTATATTTTGCGGTTCTTGGCCATATTTCGCTTGAAGGGTTCGCCCAGCGAGAAGGTTGAACTTTTGATCCGTTCCACCGAGTTCAACATCGGCTTTAACGGCCACACTGTCGTATCCCTGCATAAGCGGATAAAGCACTTCGCGAAGCGAAACCCTTCTGCCTTGCGAAAGACGTTTGGCAATATTTTCACGAGCGATAAAATCAGCGACAGAAAAAAAGTCGGCCTGCTCTCCAATCTCTCTGAAGGTAAGCGGTTCCAACCATTCGCTATTGCGTCTTAGTTCAGCTTCTTTGAGGTTGATCAGTTTCCCAATTTGCTCAAAATAGGTTTTTTGATTGCTTTCCACTTCTTCTTTAGAAAGCATTGGTCTCTCTGATTCTTTATCAGAAGTATCGCCAATAACAGAGGTGAAATCGCCGACAATAAAAACCACCTTGTGTCCTAATTTCTGGAAATCGCGAAGTTTAAGAATGGGAATTGCCCGGCCGATATGAATATCGGGGCTTGTTGGGTCAATGCCAAGCTTTACTCTTAATTTTTTTCCGGAAAGAAGTTTTAACTTTAAATTATCACGATCAATAACCTCTATCACCCCTCGAGTAAGCAATTCTTCAATCTCGTCCATGGAAGTAATTTAACACGTCTGGGCGAGAAACAAAATATGATAAAATGAGGGTTAATGAGAAAAAAATCTGAAAGTCCTTTGAAGAAAAACCGCCTGTTTCTCTTTTTCGCCTTGATTCTTTTCCTTTCTGGGACCGCCATGCTCTGGATGGCCACCTTGCGCATTCCTGCTCTTGAAGACCTCTCGGAGCGCAAGCCGGTAGAATCGGTGAAAATTTACGACCGGACTGGAGAAATCCTTCTTTACGACACATCAAAAGATGTGCGAAGAAAACTGGTGCCCTTTGAAGAAATTTCCCCTTACGCAAAGCTCGCCACTCTTTCAATTGAAGATAAAAACTTTTATGAGCATCGAGGGATTAAATTCAGTTCTTTTTTAAGGGCGATTTTGATAGATATCTCCACCCTCTCATTTACCCAGGGCGGCTCAACCATTACTCAACAGGTGGTAAAAAATTCAATTCTCACTAACGATAAAACTCCTACCAGAAAATTGAAGGAAATAATTCTGGCTCTTAAACTTGAAAAAGTTTTATCAAAAGAGGAAATTCTGACTTTATACTTTAATGAGATTCCTTACGGAGGTAACGTTTACGGAATAGAAGAGGCGGCCAGTCGCTTTTTCGGCAAGGTTGCAGGCGAGCTAAGTTTGGTTGAATCGGCCTATTTGGCGGCCATCCCCAAAGCCCCCACTTATTACTCACCTTACGGTTTGCATAGAGACAAGTTGGAGGAACGAAAAAACCTTGTTTTGGCAGAAATGCTCGCTGATAGGCTTATTTCGGATGAAGAATTTCAAAAAGCATCAACCGAGGTTGTTGTTTTTCAAGTGCGTGAAGGAACCAACGGGATAAAAGCGCCTCATTTTGTGTTTTTTGTTCTTGACGAGCTGGCAAAAAAATACGGGGAGGCGGCAATTGAAAATAAAGGTTTTAAAGTGATCACGACTTTGGATTATGAAATTGAAAAAAACGCAGAGGATGTTGCTTGGGAATACGGGCATCTTAATGAAGAAAAATTTAGCGGTAAAAACATTGCTATTGTTGTCATAGATCCAAAAACTGGTGAAATTCTTGCCATGGTTGGTTCTAGAGACTACTTTGACATAACAATTGAGGGAAATTTTAATGTTGCGACTTCTCACCGACAGCCGGGTTCAGCATTCAAACCTTTCGTTTACGCCACCCTTTTTGCTAAAGGATATACACCGGAAACAATTCTTTTTGATGTCCCTACCCAATTCTCAACCAAATGCGCCATTTCCAATTTTACCAGCGAAGATGAGTGCTACTCACCGTCAAATTACGACGATAGATTTCGCGGACCAATGACGATAAGAAATGCTCTCGCCCAATCAGTCAACGTTCCCGCCGTTAAAGCTCTTTACCTCGCTGGTATAAAAGAATCCATAGAAACAGCAAAAGCGATGGGGATTGAGAGTTTAGAAGGATCTGACCGGTATGGATTAACTCTTGTTTTGGGAGGCGGAGAGGTCTCTCTTTTGGATATGGTCTCAGCTTATGCGGTTTTCGCTAACGACGGGATTAGAAACCCTTATATTTCAATTTTAAGAGTTGAAAATCCATCTGGAGAGGTTGTTGATGCCCACAATCCTTATTCAACGAGAGTGATTTCTGAAGATGTTTCAAGAAAAATTACGAGTATTCTTACGGACAAGATGGCGAGAGCTCCGCTTTATGGACCCGGGTCGGCAGTTAATATTCCCGGCTATGAAGTTGCGGTGAAGACAGGTACAACAAATGATTATCGTGACGCTTGGATTATTGGTTACACCCCAAATGTTGTTGTTGGGGCTTGGGCAGGGAATAATGACAACAGTCCAATGGTTAAAAAAGTTTCTGGTTTAGTGGTCGCTCCTGTTTGGAGGGCCTTGTTTGATAAAATTCTCCCGAACTTCCAAAGAGAAAGCTTCCCTTCGCCCGAACCTCCAGAAACAGGCTTAAAACCAGTATTAGGTGGGCAAATTGCTGGTCCTCACTCCATCCTTTATTGGGTGGACAAAAATAATCCTCGCGGTTCTGTGCCTGCGAACCCAGACGCTGATTCTCAATTTAAATATTGGGAGTATGGGGTTTCGGTATGGTTTGGTTCTACTTATACAACACCCTTACAATATTAATATTGTAAGAATTTTTTAAATTAGAAATAACTTCTTTCTCTTTCAGCGCAATTTCATTTTTTCTTCCTGAAGTTGTCTCCACATAAAGAATCCCGTCTTTCAAAGCAATATCCGTGTCTTCTAATTCAATGTGGGCAAACTCTTTTATTACACCCAAAACCGCTTCTTTTATGTAACGGTCTTTGTTGAGAGAACGGCTGATTTTTTCTAGAAGCAAAGAGATTCTTCTCACGATCGGTTCATAGGCATTACTAGGTAAAGAAAGCTCGTGTCCCCAACACCTTTAACCATAATCGGTTTAGCTTGCCCGCTAAATTCAAGAGAAACGCTGTCTGTGGCGATGGACTGAAAACAGTCGGCAAGAAACCGGTGGTTAACATTAATAGATATATCTTCCCCATCAAGTGCGGCTTCAACGGAATTTATATTTTCTCCAGCTGTATTATTTTTTGTTTCAATTTCAAAACGTTTCGCTTTTGGCATAAGTTTGATAGTGAGCTGGTTGAATGAGTCGGAAAAAATAGCGCTTGTTTTAAGAGAGGTGATTAGGTCCTGTTTTAAAATTGTTGCACTTGAGGTTGTTTTTTTAGGAATAATTTGTTTGTAGTTGGGAAAAACCCCTTCAATTATTCTTGAAGTAAGGTAAACGTTTGAGGAACGAAAGGCGGCCTGGTGTTCTTCTATCGCTATTTTTATTTCTTCGTTGCTTTGGTCAAAAATTCTGATTATTTCGGCAGCGTTCTTTTGGGGAACGAGAATTTGCTTAAAATATGGCGGTTTTTTAATTTTAATTCTCTTTTCCGCCAACCGGAAAGAGTCGGTGGCGGCAAAGACAAGGTCGTCTCCGATTGAAGAAATAGAGATTGAGGAAAGTTCTGGCTTAACGCTTCCGACCGCTGAAGCATAAATTACAGACCTTATACCAAAAACAAGATCCCTTGCGGGTAGAGAAAACTCCTCGTTGTCTCCGATTTCCGGAATAAGAGGAAATTCTTCGCTGGGAAGGGTTTTGATGTTCGTTTTTGTTTTTAAAGTTTTTACTTCAAGTGTTTGGTCTTTTGTGTTTAAGGAAACAATTCTTTCTTGTGAAAGAGAGGAGATGAAAGATGAGATAATATGGGCCGGAACAACGACGTTTCCTGGTTCTAAAACCTTAACAGGAAGATTGATGGATATTCCTAAATCAAGATTGGTTGCTTTTATACTTAAAGTGTTTTTATGCGCACTTAAATATAACCCGGATAAAACAGGAAGGGTTGTGTTTCTTCCAGAGATTTTCTCGGCTTTTAAAAGCGCCTCCCCAAGACTTTCTCTAATTGATTCTATTTTCATATATAAAATTTATTACTATTATTAGGGGTGTTGATAAGGGGATATTGAAAAAGAGGTTTTAAAACAAACGTTTTTTCTTTTTCTAAAAAGGATAAGAGGGGGATAAATTTTTCTTTAAGTGGAAAATCTTCTAGAAAAAAGAAACCCGGCCCTTTTTTCTCCAACTTATTCACAGTGTTTAATCTGTCTATCCCCATAATATTACACAGTTAAAATATTTCTAATCTGGCTGATTTCATCAGCAAGAGACTGGTCGTTTTTTAGTTCATTTTTAATTTTCTCACACGAATGAATAACGGTCGTGTGGTCCCTTCCCCCTAGTTTTTGGCCAATAGAGGGGTAGGAAATACTCATATCCTCCCTAAGAATATACATAATCACCTGCCTTGGTTTGATTATCTCCTTATGTCTTGTTTTCTCGTAAATACTATCCTCTTTTATATTATAAAAATCAGAAACAATTTTTACCACATCTTTAACCGCCATACTTTTCTTCGGCCTTACATTGCTCTTTATGTAGTTTCTAACATCAATCACACTCACTTCTTTTCCTTTAAGTTGTGAATGGCAGACAAGTGCGTTAATCGCTCCTTCAAGTTCTCTAATATTTCCATTCACCGTGTGGGCAAGGTGCTCCACAACCTCTTTAGAAAGGTTAAAACCTTGCTGGGAAGCTTTTGCAATAATGATTGCCATACGGGACTCTTTATCCGGGGCGGGGATGTCAACCGTCATTCCGGCTGCTAGGCGGGACTTTAACCGGTCTTCTAAACCAACAATTAAATGCGGATGCCTGTCCGAGGAAAAAATAATTTGCTTGTTGTTATCGTAAAGGGTGTTAAAAAGATGGAAAAGTTCTTCTTGGAATTTTTGCTTATCGGAGAAAAATTGAATATCATCAACAATCAAAACGTCGTATTTTCTGTATTTCTCCTTAAAAATATTCATTTTTTGATTTCGGAGGGCGTTCATGCAGTCCTGACCGAATTGTTCGGAAGTCATGTAATAAACTCGCTTCCCCGGAGTACTGGTTTTTATGTGGTTTCCGACCGCTTGAATTAAGTGGGTTTTGCCATGACCAGTAGATCCGTAAATAAAAAGAGGGTTATACATTATTCCTGGCTTTTTTATCACCGCTTGCGCTGCGGCGTGGGCCAGCTCATTAAATGGACCGACGACAAATGAATTGAAAGTGTATCTCGGATTAAGATTGTCCTCTTTGTTGACCTCCACTTCAGAAAGCGGCAGCTCTTTTGTTGCCCCAAAAGTCTCTCTTAAAACAACATCATCTTTTCGTTTAAACTCTTCTTTGTTGACAACATACTCAACGGTGTGGACGGAACTCTCAATATTGCGCAAACCTTTAAGGATTGTGCTGTGGTATTTGGTCGCCAACCACTCTTTAACAAAAGCGTTTGGTACAGAAAGAACCACAATACCCTCATCCCCTTTTACGATTCGGGTATCTTTGAACCAAGTGGCAAAATTTGCTTTGGAAACACTAAGTTCTATTTCAACTAAAACACTCTGCCAAAGCTGTTTATAATCAATAGTCGCACTCATTGGCTACATACTATCTCTTTAAAATCTTAAGAGAAACTTGTCACCAACTCTTTATCTGTTTATAATGTGTTAATAAGCTGTTAATAAAAATGTCCAGAACATACCAACCCAAGAAACGCAAGAGAGCAAAAACCCACGGATTTCTTTCTAGGCAAAAAACATCCGGCGGAAAAAGAACAATAAGAAAAAGACGTCGAAAGGGCAGGTCTCGTCTTTCAGCATAATGCTCCCCAAAAACAGAAGAATCTCTCGGAAACTCTTTAAGGAAATCATTTCCCAAAAGAAGCGTTTCAGCTCCCAGAATTTCTCTCTCCAGGTTGCCTCAAACGACAAAGCCCGGTTTGCTGTATCTGTCTCAAAAAAAATCTCCAAAAAAGCCGTGGTTCGCAATAAAATCAGAAGAAGAGTTTATTCCGTAATTGGAGAATTTATGTCCGAAACTAAACCAGGATTTTATTTAATTATTACTAAGCCCGGTGCCCAAGAAATTAAAGGAGAAAAATTGAGAAACGAGTTAAAAAAGTTATTAGTCGTAAGTTATTAATCGCCTGCCCCGTAGGAAGTTTACTTTCCTTCGGGGTAGGTTATGATAATCCAATGTCTGCGCTCTACCATTTAATATTTTTCAACCCTCTCTACAACACGCTGATTTTACTTTTCTGGGTTCTGCCGTGGGCTGACGCAGGAGTTGTGGTGGTAATTCTCACTATTATTGTTCGTCTCATTATTTACCCTCTTTCAAAGAAAGCTATTCTCACGCAGGTAAAAATGGCTGAAGTTGCTCCGGACCTTCAAAAAATCAAAGAAAAATACAAAAATCAGGAAGAACAGGCCCGAAAAACCCTTGAATTATACAGAGAGAAAAAAGTAAACCCCTTTTCCGGTATTTTTGTTATCATTATTCAAATTCCAATTATTCTGGCCCTTTATCAAATTTTCTTGCACGCCGGGTTCCCGCAAGTAGACAGTTCAATTCTCTATTCTTTCGTAAAAGTGCCGGAAAATATTAACGCCACTTTTCTGGGGCTTATCAACATAACCGAAAAAAGCTTCGCCCTTGCTTTTTTGGCCGCTCTAACTACTTTTGTTCAGCTTAAAATTTCTCTGGGGGGGCAGAAAGCCCCAAAAGGAAATTCTTTTGGAGATAATCTCACCAGAAGCATGCAGGTTCAGATGAAATATTTTTTTCCTCTCCTCGTTTTCTTCATTTCTTACAAAATTTCCGGAGTGATTGCTCTCTATTGGTTAACTACCAATCTTTTCACCATCGGGCAAGAACTTATAGTTAGAAGGAAATTTAAAACTACCGCTCAAGTTTAAGAGCCCAGAGAGATAAATCATTTTTGTTCATGAAGACAAGATAGTCTTCATTGGGTGAAATTTCTAAATGAATGGCATCAAGATCAAAACCCAAGTTTTTGTCTGATTCAACTAAAACTTCTGATATGTTCACTCTCGTGTCAAAATACCAAACTTTGTCAGAGAAGTGAGAAATCCCTTTATACCAATTATCAATGTCTTTTCCATTTATATTTTGGGTTGGAATTGCGCAATAGATTATCCACTCTTTTTCTGAACTCCAAACGCATTTCTCTGCGAATGTTGGGGGAAGGTCGACTTCTTCAGAAGCAGAGTCTTCTTTTGCGACTAATTTCAAAGATCCTTCGTTGTTGTATGAATAGGCAAACCCGCCACTAGAATTTGGTGTTACCGTTAGGCCGTTTAGTGGACCAAGAATTTTTGTAAGAGCTCCATTTGAATTTAATCTGTAAGCATAGCCGGGGATATCGGAAGAAACTCTGGTATATATCATCAAATTGTTACCATAAGGAACCAAACGCCAATCGGTAAAAGAAGAATTAAAAAGAGTTCTTAAATTTGTGCCGTTGAATGTTGAAGAAATGATTGAGCTGGAATCTTCTGCGACATAAAACAGAGAATCGCCAGAACCAACCGCCACTTCTTTGATGTCTCCCCTCAGATTAACAGCCAAGACTGTATAAAGGTTATCTGTCGTTGTTGAAATTATTTTTGGAGGAGTGAGCGCCAGCGAAAGATTTTCAACCATATCGCTATCGTTTACAAGAGAACGGAAAAGAACCGAATTTCCATTATCTCTAAAATAGGCCTCATAAATTTTAGGCAGGGTTTTATTGGTAACCTTGGTTTTTTCCTGCGTGAGAGGGTTCATATCGTAGATGTGCCCCGTGGCCCGATCCGCATATCTAATAGTTGTTGTTGCGCCTTTACTGAAAGCGATAAAACCAGCCACTGGCTCTTTGCTTACTTGAAATAGTTTAACTTCAGGTCCACTTTGGCTCCCTTGTCCATTGTCTATTGTCGATTGTTCATCCCCTGGCGGAATATTCACCCCCTCTCCCGTCCCAAAAGGAAGAAAGTCTCTAACTTTGTCCGCTACCGGTTCGCTGGATCCCGGGAAAAGCCAGAACCAACCGAGTAATCCAAGAATTACTACAATCGCGACTATTAAAATAATTTTTAAAGTTTTTTTCATCCTAATCATTATCACCCTTACCGTAATCTTTTACCTCTTTATTTAAATAAACCGAAAAATGCTCACTATTTATTGTTGGAACCACTATAACTCTTCCTCGTAATTTTGAAATCCTATTTATTATCTGGTCTCGTCTTTCTGTGCTATTTACTTCATATTCAACATATAAACCAAATTTGTCCGATTCTTCCACAAAAACTAAAATTTTACTCGCATCCATGCTAATATCTGAAGCAGAACATTTCTTTTGATTCGCGCATTGAAGTTTGTCCAGTTTTGCGTCAACACACATTGCTCTAACGGGTGTGCCTATATTCTGACAAGCGTGCTTGTGCTCTGTTGTTGGTGGGTAAAGTTCTGTAACCTGCCATTCTATACTTTTTGGCAGGGATTGAGTTAGCGTTTTTAGTTTTTGGTATAAAGAAGCATCAAGAAAACAAACGGAAACCTTTGCACTATCACATCCAGAAGCTCCATTGCCATAAGGACCGGGCGGTTTCGGTTCCATAGTACCTATTCCTGAATATGGAGTTTGGACCGGAGCGCAACTTTCTTCACAGCCAATACCTTCTTTCTGTCTAGTTGTTTCTTCTGGTGTACTAGGGATTTTCCCCAGGTTTGTCTCAAGTGCTCCGCCGGTTTTTAATCCGGGAATTGTCAGTTTAAATTCCACCAGGTTCGGATTAATCGTGTTAAGAATCAGGTAAGCGCCGATGGCGAGAAGTAGGCCCCAAACGGCATTCTGAATGTCTGTTTTTGCCTCACCTTTGCTCTGAAAAGCTTCGGTGCTCATATATTTAATACCTGCGAAAATGATGCGGACGACGGCCAAAACCGCCGCTACCGCAATCGCCAGTCTCACTATGCCCACGACATAATCAGAGGCCGTTGTTTGCGAGTCTACTCCACTGGTATCCTTTATTGGTATTGGCGCCAAAAGCTCGTAAGAAACTTCCTCGGCCAAAACTATGTTTTGAGGATACAAAAAAGAACCAAGGAAAATAATCAAAAATACAAAAGGATAAATTTTTCTTTTACTGATTTTCATTGAAGTTGAGAAGGAAATTTCTTTCCGACGACTGGGTTATTCTGTCCTCGTTTGATACGCGAACGCTGATTCTTGCAGACCCTGAAGTATTTTCAGGGGACCTATATGTCACAGAATTAGTAGTTTCTGTTTTGCCCGCGTTGGTTCGCCAACTATATTTTAGAAATTCCGGGCCCCTTTCAAGCGAACTGAAAAAAAGCGGGATGGCGACAAGTGTAATTTCACTACCCGTCATTTTGTATGATGAACCCACCTCTTTATTAAACATTATTCCGTATAGAGGGTTGTTTTCGTAAACCAGAAGGCTTGGAACCACAGGAGAAAACTCTTTTGAGGCGCTGGCGAGCAATGCTCCGTCGCTGTTTAATATCTCAATCTTGATAACTTGCGGTCTATCAATAATAGAACCCGTGAAAGTAATGCTGTTTTTTCCAACTCCATTTGCCGTGCCTAAAACAGTGCTATTTTTCCACCATTTGTAAGTGAGGGTCGTCGGATTCAATTCTCCGCCAACTCCGTCTTTAATATGGGGTATTGCTTGAATAATGATTTCAGATTGATTTGTCCAAAGCTCTCGGCCTTGATAGAAGGGTGGGGCATAGACATCGCCTTGCCAGAGGATGTCAACTTCTTGGGCGATGGCGCCGCTGGCGCCAACCAACAGCCAACAACAAACAACTAACAAAAGTTTTAAAACGCACTTAATTTTTGTTGTCGGTTGTCGGTTGTCGGTTGTCGGTTCTGACATTGATCTTATTATCTCACATTTAGGCCACTTTTTTATAAACATCCACAAGTTTTTCTATATCAGCCCTTCCCCCACTTGCGTTGTAGACGACATCTTCAGCCTTTAAGAAAGAAAGTTGTATAACAACCCTTAATGTCCATGTAGGTAGAATATTTATTAAAGGGACGACTTCAATCAGAGGTATGAAATATTGGACCGCCATTTGCTTGACTGTGTCAGACAACCCCCACCCTTTTATTGATGTCCAGACATAAAATGTTAGCCAAGCAAACAAACTAACAAGCGACGAAAGAGCCCAACCCAGAATCGGAATAGTTGAAAATAAAGCTTGGATTGAATCAAATATTAAAGAAGTAAAAATCATCAAGAAGTAATCTTTAAAATGAACCCTGTTCCTCTTTTCGAATTTCTTTATCTCGTTTCTATTAGTTTCTTGCATTATTTGGTTCTATTTTCCTTGATCCCTTTAATGCCAAGATTTGGGACGGATCGGAAGTAATAATCTGGTCCTCGGTATATGAAGCGATGATTTTGATGGCCACATGCTTGAGCCCCGCAAAGAAGATTCCCTCTCCCACATCAGATTCCAGCAAAAGATATTTTTCTTCATCCGTGAGATTAAATGTTTTTTGCAAGTCATCAATGATGGTCGGGGATTGTTTCAGAAGTATTTGGATTGAAGAGTTGGTAATAATCGGCAAACCATAAGGACTCTTCAAAAAATCTCCCGCGTCTTGCGTGATGGTCGCCACTCCGAGATAGTATTTTCTTCCTCTTTTTACCAGTCCCATAAGGAAGGATGCGGTGTCGTCGGATTTCATCATCCACCAGGCCTCATCTATGACCAGGAGGCGCTTCTTCAGCTCTTTGCGGATGGCATTCCAGATATGGTGAGTAACGATGTACATGGCGATAGGCTTCAGTTCATCTTCCATGTCGCGCAAAGAAAAGACAACGAATTTTCTATTAATATCAACATTTGTTGGCTTATTGATAAAACCAGACCAAGTGCCTTTAGTGTATTTTGTTAATCTCTGGGCAAGAGACTCGCCTCCTTCCATACCGGCGAGAACCAATTCAAAGTCGCTCATAAGCGGCGGTTCAACATTGGCGAAATCAGAATCGGCCGTGATGTCTTTCAAAGCGTAAGTTTCAGTAATTGCTCTGTCAATAATTGCGTCTTCTTCTGCTGTCAGTCCGCCCATCATGAGTCGGAAAAGCCCCACCAAGTTAATAATGTTAGAGCGCAAAACATTAGCGGCCGGTTCGTCTGGTCCCGGAATTGGCAGGTCAAAAGGATTAATATGGTGTTCAGAATTAAGAGAAATTTTGAAATACCTTCCGCCTACCGCATCTGCCATGTACTCATATTCATTTTCTGGGTCCAGGCAAATGATATCTGCGTCAAACATCAAACTTCTTAGAATTTCAAGTTTGGTGGCATAAGATTTGCCCGCGCCGGCCTTGGCGAACATTACAGAATTGTAGTTTTCAAGAGAGAAGCGATCAAAAAGAACCAAAGATGAATTGTGCCTGTTTATGCCATAGAGAATTCCTTTGTCAGATGTGAGGTCAAAAGAAGTGAATGGGAAAAGGGACGAAAGAGGTGAAGAATTGAGTTTAGAATGCACCTCCAGAAGGTCGTTGCCGAGCGGAAGAGTGCTTTTATACCCCTGTTCTTGTTGGAAAAGAGCCGGTTTAACATAAATAAGTTTTGCTTCAAGGATAGATTTGATTTCCGATTCTACTTTATCCAACTCTCCATCACTATCTCCGTAGATTGTGATATAAAGTCCAACATCAAAGAGTTTCTCTTGAGCTTGTTGAAGCTGGTCGCGAAGATTTTCAAGGTCCTGATAAGCCACATCAAGCATTGGGTCGCGGACAAGGCCCTTTTCTTCCCGCATGTTGATCTGACTCTGAACCTCGGCAACTTTCTTTTGGAACTGCCTTAGGATTTTTGAAGTTTCAATCGGGTGGATGAAGATGGAAACATCAAAAACTTTGTCCATATTTATAATGGGGCTGAACCATCCTTCGGAGAGAAACCGTGGATAGGAAATAACAAAGAAACTTCTCAAAACCTTCTCGCCGAGATTGATTTCTTTCGGAGTAACTTTTAATGCGCTAGGTGCGATGATGTCTTTAAGCTCAAGCACTCCTGCCTCAAAAATCTCTTGTGGCAAAATAGACCGAATGTCGGGCTGAGTCTGTTTTTTCCCAAATAATTTATCAATCAAACTCATATCAGTTTGCTTTTATTGGCTTCTCGGTTTCACCCGGATTGAACGCTTTGTAGAAAAGCTCAATCACTTCTTCCGTGCCGAGTCTCGCCACGCGAATGCCAGTGCGAATAAGTCCTTGTTCAACCACGCTAAGACGCTCTTCAAGTTGGGTTCTGTTCTCATCAAAGCCGGCTTCTTTATCGGCCGCTTTTTCTTTTGGAGTTTTGGAGAAAAACTTGCCAGAAATGGAAGAACTCGCTTTTCCAAGAATGGCGGGTTCATAGGCAACGACAATGAAAAAGTTTTTAGTCATGATATTCGTATTCTCCGTGAAGTTCTTCACGAATCCGATGTATTCTTCCGTCTGAATTTTCATCAGATCATTAAGCTGTTTTTTCTTTTGTTCTTCAAGAAGCGCAATATAGGGTCGGATATCAAGTTTTCGCGACTGAATGACAATTTCAATTGAAAAGTCCAAAGAATTCAAAAAATCTTGAAACTGGAGAAGAATAGCGTTCCTTTCATCTTCAGATTTAAGAGAAAAATTGATAGAGGAACAAAGAAGAACAGCTCGCATTCCCCCATCTTTAAGAAGAATGACGCCGTCGCGCACCTCTTTGATTGGTACGAATTCTTGAGTTGCGTTAGTGCTAGTTGCCATTACGTTATTATAACCCACAACCGACAACCAACTACCAACAGCTTATTCATAAATCAAGCCTCTTTTTAAAAGCTCCCAGTTGATTACAAATGTCGGCCACTTTTTTCTCTGCTGATGAAAAATCTTTTTCAACAACCATCTCGTTCATTCTCAACATATCCAAGTTTGCCAAGCTTTCATAAGCAGAACCCAAAGCTGTCTCTATAAATCTGTTCAACTCTTTTTCTGACTGTTTTCCGCTTCCTTCAGCTATGTTCAGTATAATTGAAGAACCAGATCTTAAGAGCTGACTCCCTAATTCAAATCTATACTCTCTTGGTAGCTTTTTAACTATCTTGAGTAACTCGGTAAAAAGTTCTTGCGCATCTTTGTACACCTTCCACTCTCGGAACCTAAATTGCTTCATGCTGTTTGTTGTGGGTTGTTAGTTGTCGGTTAGAGAATTCGAATCCCGTGTAACGGGATTCGAATTCTCCTTAATATCCAAACTCCAAGTAAGTTCTTTCAGTTTTGACTCGGAAAGTTTTGGAACTTGCACTTGTCGTATTTCTCCCGTTTTCAGGTTGTCGGTTGTCGGTTGTCGGTTGTCGGTCGGCATTTTCTTCCAAATATAAAGTTTGTTTCCAAGATGATATTTGAAGAATGATTCAACCACTTGAACAAAAGGACGCTCGTTCACTTTGTAGAAAGCAAGAGCGAGCGCGAAAACGACAATGGGAACGGATATAAGTAAAGCGAAAAAATTCGGCAAAAGAGTGAAAAGAATCACGCAAATTCCCACGCCTCCAGCCACATAAATAAATTGCTTGAAGGTCAAAGGCCCAAAAAGCTTGTCTTCTACTTCAATGAATTGTGGAACTTGGAATCTCATTTTATTCTATTGGTTCTCTGTAGGGGTCTTGGCCAGACGGATAAGCGGTTACTCCTTGAGTAGGTTTTACCGACTCTTGATTTGCTGTGGGTTGTTGGTTGCCTACCCCGTAGGAAATTTGCTTTCCTTCGGGGTTAGCCGTTGGGGGTTTTCTGATCTCAGCTCCCATTCCTGGGATAATACTCGGCAAATCTTCGGGGGGGATTTCAGGGAGTGTTTCAGATGTACTTAATGGAGCAAGTTCATCTTGAACGGCTTCCTCTTGCTCGGTCTCGGTTGGCAGAAAATCCTCCACATTTTTGAATATCTTTTCGTAGATTTCGTTCGCAATGTTTTGAGACACCAGTTCATCTAACCCAAGGTTCTGTCGAATGTTTTGTTTCAAATCTTTCGCAAGCTCCATGCCGAGAAGTACAAACAAAGCCTCATTTTCTAGCAGTACCCTTTGTTCTTCAGAGAAATTATTGTTTCGAGAGATCTGATCGATAACCAAAGACCAGAATGAGCCAGATAAAACAGCTTTAATTTCTTCGGGGGTATTCTTTATCTTTTCTTGTAGAGTGTCGTTGTTCATCTCATGTCGTTGTTTTTGGTTTCTCGCTTTTTCCACCAACTTCTGTTTCTGGCGGCTCCGTTCCCTTCTCTTCATCTTTTTTAATTTCACCGGCTTCCTTAAGAATTGCTTCCAGTTGGTCCTTTACTGGTTTTTTACCTTTTCTCAATTCTGCCGCGGCCTGTTTGCTAGATCTCGTAATTATAAGATTTGGGTTCCACCATTTTCTAACCAATCTTGGATCTTTAAGGTGTTGGGCTTCGGCTTCTTTTCGTCTCTCGGCCGCACTTTTATTTGTCTTTTTTAAAGCCGCAATGTGGGCTTTTCCTACATCGCCTGCGATGTACTGCTTGTATGATATGCCCTCATTTTTGGCCGGGTCATAATCGCTCTTGATAATTTCCTTTGCTCTGTCATCGTCTACTCCCTTCAATTCGTCTACACGTTTTTGGGCTTCTTTTTTTAGTCTCTCTTTATATTCTCTCGCGGTGGAAATTGCGTCATACGATGTCTTCGCCACGATTATTTGCTTCGTCAATTCTTGCCTCTCTCCTGCATCGGTGGAAATATTCCTTCTTTCAACCATCTTTTCTAATTTTTCTCTTTGTTTCTGTCTCTCCGTCGTCCACTTCTCCCTAAACTCAGCAGAGTTTTCATCGGTTTCTTTGATATTCTCAAGGGTTTGATCGGCCTCGTCCATGACGATATCTGACGGCTTGAGCGATTCTCCAAATTTTTTCTTTCTCTCCGCCGATTTCTTAAGGTCTTCGGCATAGCCGCCCTTCTGCGCCTTACCAGCATCTAGAGTTCCTCCCAAACCTGTACCTCTGAAATCAAAACTAGCTCCGGCTGTTTTCCTGCTCGCAACCAAGGCAAGGCGGGCTGCCATACCAGTTGCTCCCCCTTTCGCGGCGGCAGACTTTAACTTCTCACTGTCTCCTAAAGCAGAACCTGCCGCCCCCAAAGTTCCTCTACCAAATCTCCCCGCCATACCCATCGTTGCTCCTCCTGCGAGTCCTGTTGCCCAACTTGTAAGTTTACTCACACCCCCGCCGGCTTTGTTGGCCCATTCTTTGGCGATGACAAGTGAGGTGACAAGGAGAGTAATGATTATCATGAAGTTAATAACGACACCAATTGTTTCCGGCGCAGGAGGTGTCATTGCCAACATCGTTGCCCCTCCTTCGATTGTTTTTGTACTAGCTGTCCCAACAAGTGCGGTTGAAAGATCAGCCGTTCCCAGTCTCCCCGCTAGTTGTTGGGAAATATATAGAACCACCCATGTTAAAAAAAAATATATAGGTGCGAAGAAAGCTTGACCAGAAAGAGTTTCCCACCACTGGTCTCTATATTTCTTCGTTAGTGGCAAGATTGATGCTAGGAAGACGATAGGTGAAAGCACCATGACGAAAAGAAGAACGACAAACCTGATTACAAACATAATAGACACCGCGAAGAAAACAAAAGCGGCGATAAGAGCGAAAACCGAACCCAGGACACCAATAAGAAGAAGCTGGGTACCGGTAATGTTGCCGGCCGCCTGCCAGATGGATTGAATTTTCAGTGGCTCCATCAAACTGTTGGCCAAGCCGGTTTTTTCAAATAGAGTACTCGGGTCCGTACTAAGGGCGCTTGCTGGTACCATTGCCCCATAGAAGAGCATGGCCAACATATTGGCCGCGTCCACGATGAGTTTTGTGAAGAAAAGACTGAAATTTACTAAGATTGCGGCGACAACAGTATTTACAATAAGCTGTTTGTTGTCTTGACCCTTGCCGATTATCGTCATAATGGCTGCGTAGAGGAGAATGAAAATAAAACCCATGTTGGCTACATCGCGGATTACCGCCCAGGCAGAATCTATCCCCGCTGCTTCAACACCACTTTTCATTTGCACGACCGTGAATTTGATAATGACGTTTAAGATAGTGCCACTAAGATATGTAATCGCGCTGACAATCTGAAGGAGAAAGACAGCTGCCCAACCAAGCATCTCTGCAAATCCCTCCCAACTAAATTTAATTAAGCTTCCTAATATTCCCATATCATTGATTTATTTCGTTTGTCACGGTAACGCTATTGAGACAACTCAAACTCAAATTTTTAGATTGACCGTTTGCATCTGTGCCGGAAATCGAAACACCAGCACTCTTTCCTCCTGCGGTGGAATATGTGACAGAGACGGTTGGAGCGGTTCTGGAAGAAATTTCATCTCCAGACCAAGAATATGTCGCGTCTTGAAGGTTGGTTTGCGAAATCCAAGTGACCGGTTCGCCCAAGGCCACTTCTTGTGTCGTGGCATAACAAGAACCAGAAACCTGATTCGCCGACCCCGAACCTGGAGACCCCGCTTCTTCTCCCTCTTCATTACCAACATCATCAATTTCCGGTGGAGGGAGACTTCCAATTGCACCCGTGTCGGGGTTGTCGCAATTACCCATTACTTCCTGGAACTGTTGTAAATATTGAAACAGTTCTTTCGTATTTTTAATAATTTTTTGTCTCTCCACTTCGTCATAAAGACCGTCATCGTTGTTTCCGATCCTAATGTCTTCGTCTTTTGCCAAGGACTCAATGACCTTATCCGTGTATTTTGTAAATTTTCCGAGTTTGAATAGTGCTGGATCGTATGCCTCTATTTCATATCTAGAAATCGTGTTTGTCAGATTTTCAATGACATTGCTCATGACCAAGGTTCTATTAGACCAGGTGTTTGAATATTGCTTATTGAATACATTTTTCTCCACAAACTCCAAATATTTTTGTGTTCCCTTTGTTGCGCTGGCCAATTTGTCGCAAATTGGGATAAAGAACGAGGAATTAGAAGCATTTCTTGAACCCACACAATTATCGTTGCTTGGAGACTGTTCGCTGTCTTTGAGTCCATGATGGCAAATGTCAAGTTGACCGTCATCATTGTAATCATATCCATCAGGAATTTTGTCTCCGTCAACATCTTTAACTTCTCTTATAGTACTTTCAGCGCTTGAGCCACTGGAGAAAAGTCCTCTACCTCCTTCGGCAAACACATATCTTCTCAAAAGTCCGGTAGCAAATGCGCCAACAAGCTCGTTTATACTTTCTACATCAGCTAACCTTGCCATTCCAGAACCAAGACTTTTTTCAACAACATCTTTTATGGCTGAACCGGGAGTTACCACACTTCCTTCTTCTATACAAGCACCGGCCTGTTTACTCAAGTCGTACTTTTCAGGATAGTTTTTGGCGTAGGCTCTTTTTACCGGATCACTGCTTTTAAGGCCATCGCTAATTGTTTTCAAAACGCTCTCATCGGGGTTATAGTACTTACATTCTCTGTAGTTAAGGTAACCACTGCTCTGGTTCAATTCGTCCTTGCTTCTCGTTGATTCTTCATTGATTTTTGTATCAAGTCTTGTTTTGGCGGCGATGTAGGCGCCGTATGGATTGTTAGTCGGATTCTGGGTCATCTCAAACCAAGTATCCCAACCTCCTCCATCGTTAAATCCTTGATAAAAATCTTCCACATTTGCCAGTACTTCTGAAAAAGTACACTGGAAATATTCTTGCGGGGGCTGGTAATAGTTAAGACTTAGTGACAGCTGGATTTTGTCTCTAAATGGTGAACACAGAAACTGAAGTTCGTTGTTGATGACCTCTCCCGCCGCCTTGTCTGCCAGGTCAATAAAATAAGCTTTGGGATTTATATTATAGGCGGGACTGCCTTCAAACCCGGAGTTTGCCCAATCAATAGTTGATCTCACCATGTCGTCAACCATCACTTGAGCAATGCCGATGGCCACGCTATCAAGCACTTCCCAGACAATATCTGGGAGATTGATAACGGTATCTAAAACACCGAAGACGGCGTGGGCTCTTGGGGTCCGGGATGAGGGAAGATAAAAGGCCGTAGAAGTAAGAGAAAAGACTATAAAAAATATTAATACTTGTTTTTTAAACATCACAATAATTATATCCCATTTTTCGCCAGAATTTGATTAATTTCAGTAATAATGTCTTCTTGTTCATCTGTGCTCTCTTTAACTGTAATCATTCCTGCCACGGCTGTTGCTGGATCTTTTTTTGTTTCTGATATAGCTTTCATCCCACCGGAGATTGAAAGATAATTATTTAGAAGACGCAAATGGGAAGGAGCAAGGGCTATTGGAACTGAAATCTTTTTCAACTCTCCTGCCATTTCCAAATACAACCCGCTCAAATTTTCCAAGAAAAGATACGTCTCCGGGTCAGAGCTGTTTAAATTTGTGTTTTTGAGACCTACCCCCTCCATTTTAGAGCCAAATTTTTCATGGATTTGATTTATGGCAGTTTCGTAGGCTTTAAAATTTACCGTAGCGTTTGGAATAGTTTTAATGTCAGAGAGCGAAAAAGGGGTATATAAACCCACCTGAAGCGATGGTATTGAATCAATATACTTATTCGCAAGAGCATTGAGGTTGGCACTGTTATCTCCGCCTGCTGCCGAAAGATTCAAGTAATCAACAAACATTTGGCGGGAAATGATATCTGTTTTTGTAAGATTTTCATCAGTGTTTAAGGCGGAATATCCCAGAGAAGGATCAATGTAAATATCCTCATAACTGGAGTTCGCCGCATTTTCAACCGCCACAAGTTTTCCGCCGAGCTCTGTTTTAGAAGAAAGACGGGCCCAAGCCGCGAAAGCTATAAGTAAAACGGAGAAAAAGACTGCCAGTATCAATCTGATACGCATTTGTTTAATTATATCAGAAGTAAAGCCAGTTTTTTCCAATTTTCTATGTTTACATCTTCCGCCCGCGTATTTTCATCAAGGTCGAGTTTTCCAAAGGCGGCCAAAACTCTTTCTTTACCGAATAAAGCCGCTAAATTGCTGGAAAGTTTTTTGCGTTTGGAACTAAAACCTGCCCGCAACAAGTCAAAAAACTTTTTTTCAAAACCCACAACCCCCGTGGAAGCTCGGCTTCCACG
>ERZ1292629.1678-Hain-H43-01um-R1-1678-length-20826-cov-16_pt1 | contig 20826 bp, 27 predicted proteins | sample MGYA00564399_ERZ1292629 | MGnify/ENA primary metagenome ERZ1292629 (study PRJEB36523, sample SAMEA6512636) | groundwater metagenome | collected 2019-01-08 | study: AquaDiva: Metagenomics assemblies of 32 groundwater samples | reverse complement strand
TGATAAATGAGCCAACAATCCAGCGCATGTCAGTCCTTAAAGCTTGCGTTCTTGCGCCAGCCTGCGCCTTCAGGTGACGTGCGGATTGTATTCAATCTGCGGTAAAGATCACGCCCAAGTACACGGTTATCGTCCCTACGATTCCATTTCCGCCTTTCCGTCTCGTAAGCTTCGGCAGCATTTATATCATCATCAAGTTTCTCCGCCCCGCCGAGGCGTGGAATGTCCGTCAATGCGAGAGTATAGACGACACAGGGCCAGTTGCTCTCAAGTGGAGGGAACTTGAGAGCTAACGTATAGCCCTCTCGTATCATCTCATAATCATCGAATACGCGAGGGTCGTCAATTATGGGAGGGACATAAGAGAGACGCGCTCGACGCACTCGACGCTCGACACGGACAAGACCTTCAGCACGGCCCCAGCGGTAGCGGAGATCAGAATCGTAGTCTTTCAAGTCTTGGACAAAACGCTCTGGAATTGAATAGGCTTCATTTAAGTTCATGCAGAAGCCCTCCAAATTGCACCATCCCATATATAAAGGCTCACAACACCTCCTGTAAACACAAAGCACACTCCTTTTCCACCAGGCGGCGGATCAATTGGCGCTTGAGGAAGAATCTGAATAGGAAGAACATTCCCACTCCATGTTATCGTTTGGGAAAGTTCTGGTGATAATGTCAGCGAAAGTGCTGTAAGCCGCTGGAGAGATTGAGCAAAAATCTCCGGGGAAACCGCAGCCTTTCGTGGGAGAAGACTTCCCGGCACCCAAGCATCTAAAATTCTTTGGAATGAAGGGTTGGGTATCCCATATGGCGGTTCGTCCACAGCCGGTAAGACTGGTGGAAACAGGAATCCCCTTTGCCCCTGGGGCGGGCCGGGCTGCCATGAAGTGATGATGGGCCATAACGGATTCCTTAACCCAAACGGTGGATCGTTGACTGGAACATCTGTAGCGATTACTGGTGCAAATGTTCCCCAATGAAGCCGATGTGGTCCCGGTTTCCACGCGGCAAGAAGCGTCCACAGGGCCGGGTTGGGTATCCCGAACGGCGGATCATCTGGTACGAGAACCGTTTCGAGAATGGCATAAGAATCCCGACGCCATGGCCTTGGCGGTCCTGGTTGCCAGGCTGTAATGATGGGCCATATTGGAGTTTTGAGTCCAAATGGCGGGTCATTGGTCGTGGCAACAAATTCTTGGGGGACTGGATTGCTGTGCCACGGAAGTTGAGGTCCAGGTTGCCAAGCTGTAAGAATAGGTCCAAACGCCGTTTTAACACCAAAAGGCGGATCGTCTGGAGCACGAAAGATTGCGACTTGGCGAACTTCCCAATGTTTATAAGGCGGCCCAGGTTCCCATGCCCGCAACAGCGTCCAAAGAGAAGGATCAACAAGTCTCCACGGAACATCTGTAGGTGGAAAAATGTTGTGGCCGCCAATAAGCGGGGTCAGGGACCTTTCTTGCCATTTAGGAAGTCCTAACCATATAGGACTCTTATAACCAAATGGAGGATCATCTACGTGTGTTTGAGGAAGATAAGGTCCACGCCAAAGAAGCGGAGGACCTGGCTGCCATGCCTCAACAATCTTCCAGAACGAGTTCCATGCGAAAGGTGCAACATAGACTGTCGTGACTCGAATCTGTGTCGGGTCCGCTAGTATAACATCGTTCTGCGGTGTAGCTCCTGGGTAGAGAAAAACATCAACAATAGCCACATTACGAACCCGTAAGTGTGTTTACGCTTGTTCCGGCAATGTCAGGAGTGTCAGCAAGGTAAGCTACAAGGTAGTATTCCCCTGACCCCGGTACAGTTCCTGCGTAATTACCTGATGCGTCTGAAGTCGTTGTGAAGACAACAGCATCCGTTAATGTATCATAGCATTTCACTACGCAGTTTCCAATAGCCCCACCACCGGCATCTCGCGTGACGCCACGAATGTCTTTGGAGAGGTAGTAGCCTGGTCTAGCACGAATCGGTTCAGGGCGCGGCGGACCTGGAATCCAGGCGTCAATGATATACCGCCAAGGCCATCGAGAACTAAACGGCGGGTCCTCAGTAGCGAAAAATTCAAACTGAGGCACAACACGGTTTGCAACAAATCCGCGCCAAGGAGTAGCTGGGTCTGGTTGCCACATTGTAAGAATGTGGATAGACGACGGCGAACTCCGCCCCCCATGCGAAAAGGGCGGATCATCTGCTGGAACCGCCGTAATGGAGACTGGCAGCCTGCCTGGAGCGAGAGGCTGCCAGCCCCCAATAAACGGTTGTGGCGGCGGTCGAAAGACAGCCATTCAGCTAACTCAGTTTACAGCTTAACCGAGTTCGCGGAAGGTCAGTCCGAACGCCCAGTTTGTCAAAGTCGCCGGGGCAACAGGTAGATGAAGCCCTAAACCAGATGCCGCGCTCGCGTTCATCATAATAGTCTCTGCTGGTGTCGGCACCCACAACCATCCATTGAGGACGTTGAAGGCATCGTTCCAGATGACGGTCTTCGAGCCAGCGCCCTCTGCCGAAGCGTTCGTGCCAGCCGTGCCAGCCGCGCCTGCCGTACCACCAGTAATCGCAGACACTGGGTCAAGTAACTTAGTCTTAGCTGGCGTTGCTGAAGTTAGTGTCGGAAACGCCGTAACCTGCGTGCTCCATTGAACGCGCTGTTGAGCACTTGTTGCGTTTGCTGATTGCCCCACCCACCCGCGCAGAAATTCGAGTGAGCAGGTCGTTCCAGGGTTCACGAAAACCAACGTTACTGCCTGGTTCGCTAGCGTGATCCCACCTGCACTGACAATGTACTCCCTAGCCATCTTTGACGTTCCTTTCCATGTGAACAGCGCCATGACGCCGTTCGGCAAATGTCAGGACCAGGATGGACGGTGGTGCAGGGCACACACAATGTACGCCTGCACTTTGGGCAATCAATGTAGATGCCCGAGGGGTCCTGACGTTGACAACATTCGCAGCCATTACGCAAAGGGTTCATAGGAACTCATTGAGCAAGAATCGGGGCGAGTTGCATATGCGGATTATATGGTGCCCACGTCGCTCCGTCCGCTGCCGGAACGAAGTAGCGACGGTGGATAACAGGTTCAAGAAAACAATATGGCTCTGCGTTCAGCCATGCGACTTCGTAATCCGAAAGTGACCGTGCCCAAATTCCGGCCCATCGAATGATTCCATTCCACCACTGTGAATTCGTTGTGCGGTCTAAATACCCTAATGCCACGTTGTTCCATGCGGGAGTACCCTGAGCAGTCGTTCCGCTGGTAAGAAATACGCCGTCGAGATAGAGCCGATGGTTATTGCTTGCCGCAGACACACCTACAACTGTATGAAACTTCCCGACACTTATCGTGCCGCCCGTAAGACTCGAAAGTGTTCCACCACCCGCCGCTCGGTTGTTATAGAAGGCCGTACTCCCGCTTCGGCCTATAACTAATTGAGCATCATCCGCTTCCTGTCCTTGGGTAATAATGGCCATCGCCCCGGCAGCTACCGTGTTGGTAAGTGCGTTGCCAGCGATGCTCAGTGGAAACGCGGCCCTGGCTACTGCCGTCGCTTTCGCTTCATCTCCCGCATCAAACGATAATCCTCGCGGATGCCACGTTGGAAGCGTAGCCCCTGCCGTAAATAAGAGGTTTCGCAGGGACCCTACCAAATTGTAACTGATATTCCCACCGCGCTCGTTCAGGGCGTGATATTGAACAAGACCCATTCCCAATATATGTGCTCGATTCACTTGGACAGTCCCGAAGCGCGGGGTTTCCGTAGAATTTGGCCAGAGTGGAGACCTCCGAACATTTGCCATTACGCACCTTGCTCGTTATGACGGCGGTACTTCAGTGTATTCAAAGTCGCAGCCAAGGCCTGCCCGGTGTCGTTGAGCACCAACAGTTTGAAATCAATCGGTGGAATCGGGATATTGGTCTTCGTCAGTGTACGTGCCGTCGTCGCTGCGTCGAGGGGGAACACCGCCAGCAATTCAGCGAAGGCTTTGTCGGAAGTGTCGTCATAGGTGCTGCCATCGGCAGCATAGTTGATATACACCGCGACGAAGGCCCCAGCAGAACGCGCCGAGCCCTGTGTGGCGACGGCGAGTTGGAGGTTGATGTATTGGTATAGGTTAGTTTCGTTTGCGATTTCAGCACCAACTGCCGAAAAGCCAGTCGTGTCGCTAGTCGAATCGGCCAAGGAATTGAGTTCAGTAGTAAAGTAACTTGTCAGGGATTCTGGTGCAATCCACTGGAATGTCGTTGCCATGTTATACTACTCCTGCTGCTGTCCAGGTCGTGCCATCCCAGATAGTTCCATACCGCGCCCACGGATTCCGATTGGTAATAAGGTCTTGAAAGGATTGCCAGTTGATCTCTAGTTGTGCCCGCGCTTGAGCCAGTGTGGTTCCAGGCGGAACAATCATCTTGTCCACGCGCTCGACAACGGCACCGGAGGCGAGAGCGGCATTGTCCGCAGGCAGTGCGTCTCTCCAAGTGGATACAGCGCCCGCATTGGTATAGAAGGACTGCCGAGTAACTGGCACGTCGGCCCATAAGACATAGGAAAATGTGCGGGGATCATCCTGGGCAAGAATAATGATACGCAACCTGGGCATTTGTCTTCTCCTGGTGAATGAATATGAATCGTCTATCTTAAGGTGTTATCCGCAGAGCAGTCGGTGCCGCTGGCGCGGACACGCCCCCTATGGTTACCGGGAAACCCACACTGACGGCTCCAACGCTGTCCACCACATAGAGCCAGGCAAAGGCCCCATTGGTGAATACGCCCTGATTGACAGTGATGCCAATGGACCCATCGGCCCAGGTGGTCGGAATCTGGATTTCCCGAACAGTACAGGAAGAAAACGTACTTGCATTGCCCAGCAAGACCCTACTCCGGCTACGGTCGTAGTAAATATCCGCGTAATACCTGAAATTCTCCGCCGATCGGATGCGGGCATATCCTCCGATAGCCTCACTGCGCTGTGTGCCGGTCATCCCGTCTGTCACGCCTGCGTAGTCAATTCTCAGTACTCCGTTTTCCCACAGTTTGATATAACCGTCCGGGGAATTACTGGTCCAACAGATTTCGCACTCAATTTTTGTCCAGGCCCCCGCCATCGGGTTGACAGCGGCACCCCAATAGTTATTGTGCCCGTTTCGGTCGGGGATTTCGATGCCCCCGCCGCTGCCGGTCGCCCACGAGCAGGAACTGGACGAACTGCTTGGCCCGTCGTAGGTAATATACCAGTCGTTCGGGGAATATGGCTCGTAGCCGTTCGAGAGGTCGAACGCCTTAAAGTTATTGTCTCCCCCAAAGAGCCAACTATCATCAGCACGAAAGTAAAAAGTCCGATAGCTGTAGAACGGAAAGGACGGGCGGGTGTACGTGACCCAAAACATGACATTGTTACCGCCATAGTAGTCATTGGCGCCGATGTGTCCGCCCGCCATCACCTTGTTGACGCGAGTGTGCGGCGCAGAAATGCCGCTGTACGGTGTCGCCCGATATTGCATGATGCCTGCGGCTGACCCACCACTTGGTATCGAGTCCGTCCAACCCCCCTCAGACGCAATCGCCACATGACTATTGACGGTATGGTTACACGGGTCCCATACAAGCGGAGCGGCGGGGGATTTCGCGCCGAAGCTATTGCCAATGAGCGTGACAGCGCTACCATGTGTGACTCCCCCGGACACATTAGTAATAGTAGCTGCCATCGTCTCTTACTGCCTCTCTGCTCACTGGATGTAGGCTACAAGCTTTCTTCAGTTAAACGTAAATCACGCGCAACCCTTGGCGTGCGGGAAGCGACTTCACTGAAACAGGTAGCTCATTAGAATAACCGGACGGGCCGCCAGTGTTCTCAGCATATACGCGATAGACATAATCTGTGTCAGGCAGCAACGTTTCATCTAGATAGATAGCTACGTTAGGGTCAAGCGTGGCGATGGCGGCAAACGAACCCCCAACAACCTTCCGTTCAAAGATGAAGTTGTCCTCGTTAGTGCTATTGTCGTTCCAAGCAAGACGTATTGAAGCCACTAATAAAACCCTCAGCTAAGAATAAGTTAAAGATACGCGGTCGTCCCAGATGTTATCAAACCGAGGATTACCACCAGCCCATTGAATGTCAATGAGGTTTGAGTTTACGTCATATACAAGATTCGCAATAGACCAGCCCGCAGAAGATTTACTTGTACCTTTAGCCGCCTTGCCAAGATAAATAAGATTATTGTCGGCGTCATAGTCAAGGGCAATAGTGTATCCAGCAGGTTCAGGTGTAAACGCGCCCATTACAGACCTGCGAGAACCTTCTTAATAAGGGCTTTTACTTCGTCTTCTGTCCACTTTGGGCCTTCAGGACCACGAGGGCCAGTCTCGCCGCGCTCTCCGCGCTCTCCCTTTAGCCCTTGGATACCTCTCTCGCCAATATCGCCCTTATTGCCTTTTTTCCCTTCTGGGCCATCTTTGCCCTGTGGCCCAGCAACGGAGTCCCCCGGCTTACCGCGAGGTCCTTCAGGACCACGAAGTAGTTCAAGAAATGCATCGTCTTTCCCGTCAAAGACGATTCGCAAAGCTACGTCCTTAGTTGGTGTATAAACTGGCACGTTCTCTCCTCAGGCTGATTCGACCGCAGCCGCCACAATGTTCTGTGCGTTTGCAGTGTCAAAGTAGGCGATTAAGCCATTACCATACTGACTATAGTAAGCGTTCTCAATACCAATCGGGTCTTCCTCGTACACACCATTCTGCGCGAGGCTGATAAGGAAAGCCGCGAACGCTCCACACTCAATACCAGTTGCAGCAGCAGCAACGTCACTTGCTTCACGCTGAGCCGAGTCAAAGTACAGTGCGTAGAAGCCCGCAGGCACGCCAGTGTGTGTATCTGTTTTCACGAAGCCAGTAGGCGGAATCCATACGAAGTTCTTAATCGTCGCGCTCCACACGGCGTTTGATGTCGTCAGGTCGTCTGCGAATGAACCAGAAGTGTAGGCTGTCCACACTCCAGCAGCCGCGCTATAGTTCACAGCATGGTCAACAATAGTTGATCCACCAGCATTCGTCTCGGCAGTCGAGATGTTCACAGCAACCCACGCGGGTTTTTCACGGCACAACACGACAAAGCCAGTCTGGTCAGCGCCAGCGACTTGGATATCAGTGGAAACACGAGTCTGTAAAGCAGGCAATTTCGTGTATGTCGTGCCATCATACCGGCCTGCTTCCCAAGAACTGTTGACGAAGCGCCAGCCGATACCAACCGCACCAGCCGTCGCAGCGTTCTGAAGTGAGAACGAGCGAATCATCATCCCTTGGTTCTGGTTTGAGGATGAAGAACCAGTGGAGCCAGCTTCAGATTGTCCAATCCTGTGTGTGTAACTCGGAGGCGTCCACAAGAGGCCATTGTCCGTCTGGATTTCAGTAGCCAACCGAAGGATATTCGGTGCCGTTACATTAACGTTCTTGTTCGCCATTACTTATCCTTCCAACTGATTTTGGCGTACCCTTCACGGTACTTGTCCTGCGCGGACTTTGTGCCTTCACCGACAACAGCAAATTGCTTGCGCTCATACTTCATGTGGTGGTCCTTAGCAGAAAGGTCAAATCCATGATGCCGCTCAGTCATTACCGCATCTTGTACGGCACGTTGAGCAGCAATTTCTGGGGAGGGGCCGGACGGCCCTTGGGCATCACGCTTACGAGCCGTCCGGTCATAAGTTGCGGAAGCAATCTTATCAAGGTCCATGTGAACCTCTCAAGATTACGTGAGAACGATCAGCAGACCACCTTGAGTCGTGGCATCGCCAGTGATGTAGCACTCAGCAAGTTCAATACCAGTTGTGGCGTCGAACCCAGTCTCGATGTTACCAGCAGTTGGGGTCGCTGTTCCGTCCATGCGAAAGTCAAGAACCTTCAGCATGTTCGCGCCAGCCATTCCAGTGAACACGTTTGTGATTAAGCTGGAAGCACCAGCAGCAACCGTACGGCTGCCAAGCACCTGACAGCCCTGGCTTGCAGTCGTGAGGAAAGTAATCACCGACGCCCACGTTCCACCGTCAACAATGAATTCGCAGTCACTAAACTTCCACCAATTCGCCCCGATCAATGCAGCGAAACTACCCTGCGCGGCATCAACGAACGAAGTCACACGCTCCACAAGCCACTCTTCTGTGGTCGCAGCAGTAGCAATGAACTCAGTTGCCGTGTCGGCAGTGATACCGTCTGCATCATAGAAGCTATCGTGAATGTATCCACCATCAGCGCCGTTCGCAATCTGGAACCAGTTCTGAGCCGTCAGTGGTACGAAGCGTAGGAAACCAAACTCTACGTTGTCCACAGACACAGCGTTGTCACCAATCGCATCGGTCAGTGTGACCACAGACCGCTTTGGGTTGGCAACTGGGGGGCCAAGATACCGAGCATTCGGCACATTGAAAGCCAGTGCAGTTGTCGCAAGCGAGTACGCACCTGGAGTGAAGAAACCGATGTCGCCACGGAAGTCTGTCTGCGCGTCAATCATCGCCTGGATTGCAGCGCGGTCAGTAGCATACGTGACCCCAGAAGGCTGAGTACCTGGCGCATAGTACACATAGGTCTCAGCACCGTCACCATACGCAGCGAACAGATCAAGTGGCCCAGTTCCCTGAGCATTCGACCAGCCTTGCGCAGCCGTACGGTAGTTCGAGTCCACCATGTAAAACACTTGCCCAATGTCAGGATATGAGCCGTTAATGAGCCCTTTGACATGAGCGTTCAGGTTACGGAATCCAATCATTACAGTCTCCTCGGCATTCGGGCTAACCCGCTTACACGCTTGACACCGCTAATAGCTGTAAGAGGTATTAGCGGCAACGCGCTTCCAGCACTCTGAGTTGCCCACGCCCCTACCGCGCTAAGTTGTTGATTCTACTGATTTCTGTACACGACCCACGCGTTCATGAAGTTCGTAGCAGAAGTCGAGGCAGTTGTGTCGTAGTCAGACCGTGCCGTGCCAAACGCCTCGATAGCCACGTCAGCATTGAAGTACGGGAACCATACAAGCCCACCAGCAACCGGAGTCGTGGCAGCAGCTGCCGGAAGCACGATCACACCCATGTAGTCGAGCGCCGTAGTACCAGGGTTAAAGGTCGCATGGTTTGCAAGGATTGCAACGTTCTCAGTCGTGTCAGTACTGATCGCCAGCATCCCATACGCCCACGTCTGATCTGACTTGATCGTTGTGCTGCTTCCTGTCGTGCCGTCAAGGGTAGCAGCAACACCAAGAACGTGATCGTCCTCAATGAAGCGACCATTGAAATTGATACATTCCTTCATGGCACGCAGCCAGAAGGTGAGGGACTGAGGATACGCTGACGCAAGCTGGTTGTTTGCAAGCGTTCCCACGATCCCTTCAAGCATTTGATTCATTGCATTTGCAGCAGGCATTGTTCTCTCCTGTCATCAGTCAGTGGCCACTTTTTCACTGTTTGGTGCTTTTTCACCGTTCGGTGAAACGGCTCACATTAGACAGTTGTGGATGGCATTTTGGACAAGGAACCCAATAGCTGAAGCGTGGGACCATTGTGCCACACTTCATACAAGGTTTCATCCCATAGTAAATGCTCATCTGTTACTCAAGCTCCACATATTGATCGGAGCGCCGTTGGAGCATTTCCGACGCACCGGCCACCTTGATCGCACGAATATGAGTCTTACCATACGTCGCAGCGCCAAGGGGGTTATCGTCGTGTGTCCGGTCAATCAGTTCAAGCCGGTTCACGACACGCAGAGGCACGCCAAACTTCGGGTCATCTTCAAGCACCAGCTTAAAGAGGGCCGTGTTCGCAACAAGGTCCAGCGAGAGCATTGAACGTTTCCGGCCATGCCGAGCAACACGCTCAGGGAACAGCATCATATCATGGCCTTCGACTTCGTAGATCAGGCTGTCGTACTGCCACATGAATGTATCTGGTGTTCGATTGAACACCCACAGCATCCCTGCTGGAGCCTTCGTGGGAGGGTTAACTTTCTTGCCCTCCTCCTTGGCGTCCTTGGCAATCTGTGTGCGCTTCACTTCAAGAAGCCGCTGAAGCTCGTCAATACTGAGGTCTTCAGGTTTCGCTTCACCCGCTGGGGTAGGTTCAATACCCACCGTCTCCTCGGGTTCAGGAATTTCTACGTCTGTTTCCCCGAGGGCTTCAGCCATTTTGATTGCGTTAGACTTACTCATAACTTCTCCCTTTACAAGAAAGGTGGAAAGTGTCAGAGCGCATCTGCTATTACCCTGACGGTAGCGGACGAAAGCAGCCCGCCAATATGCAACTCAGCGTTAGCTGAATTACATAACGTGAGTTACATTACATGACATGGGCGACCACAACCGTGGCCGAGACTGAGTCCATTCTAAACGCCGCGTTCGGCCTCTCGTAGTGTGCGTTCTCGAACAGCCGCCCAGACGCCTCGAAAGCGTCCTGGTTCGACACGCGAGAGAGCGTGGACCCGTCTTCGTCAATCCATTCCCACTCGGTATTAACGTAGCGGACCTTGTGCCGGTTATCAATACCAATGATGGTGCCATACGGGAAGTACGCCGCAGTCTTCATGGGCACGTCACCGTAAGTGATGTCCCCACCCTTGACAGCCTTAGTACCGCCATCAGGAGAACGAAGATCACCACCAGTGTAGCGCCGGTCGGCCTCAAGCAGCTTCAAGTACGCACGCCGAGTTGAATGATGCGCCCACATTTCACTGATCTTCGCGTTGCCAAGCTGCGAAGTCAGATCGAAGGGCCGCTGCATCGCGTCAAGCGACAGCGCACCGACGTTGGAGATGATCGGAGAGCGGAAAATCTGATACGAGTCGCGGCTGATGCCGTGGAAGTTTGACACGTAAGTCCCATCGTCCACCATGCCCAGCAAACCCATAACAGCGTGCTGGTACTCAGTGTTGGCGATAGCGATTGAAGCGTCGGCCCCATACGCCTTCACGATCAGGTCGTTGTCGGCCCACGCAGTATCCATCGCAGCCGAGACTGTAACGGTCGTGCCATCAGCGGCAACAGCAGTGATAAGCCGAGTCCCACCAGCACGAAGCGCACCCTGAGGCGAAATGGCAACAATGGAGTCGCCTTCGTTCAAGAAGCGGTTGCCGTGTGTTGCACCGGCCACACCACCTGGAGAGTCTAGAGTGAGGACTGTACCAGTGTCAGGATTCCCGTTACAAAGCGCACGGGTACCAACACCAAAGTGCGAATAGAAGAACTCACAAGTCAGCCCAAGGTCCTCAACCAGACCATCCATCTCAATGGACATCACGCGACCGAACGCGGCCTCGTTGGACTCAGACAGCTTGATAGCGGGGCCAGAGAACTGCACGCGGCCCCAAATGAACTTCAATGGAATGTGAACCTTCTCATGCTTCTGGTTACTGGCTGTCGGCAACGCTCCACCGTCAGCACCAGCGTACACAGCACGAGACCGATTCACTTTGATAGGATACGTGACTTCATTACCAGCCCACGTCTGAGACTTGTCCGCGTAGAACGAGGAGCGGATTGGCGTCTCATCTGGAAGCTGGTTGATGATGGAAGGACCGAACTTATCTTTCAAATAAGTTGCGATCTGTGTGAGATCAGCAGACATGATTATCCTCTAGTTGGACTCACGCTTTTCGTTTTGCTCGTAAGTCCGCGACCATTTGTTCAGTAGCTTCCTTCACGGTCTGTGGCTCCTTCACCTTCTCAGGTGTAGGACGCTTCACAGCCGACCCAGGAGTGCTACTCCCCCGTGGGGGAAGGTTCCGAATCCCGGTTCCGCGTGGGTGCTCGTCAGGCTTCTCAACCTTAGTAACCCCACGCTTCTCCAGCAATTCGTTGATAATTGCGCGAATTGGTCTCAGAGAGCCTTGGACAAACTTGGCTCTGGCAGTTGCGTCCCGCTTGAGACGGCTCCCGACTTTGAAGTCAAACTCCTCGAAGAGTTCCTGCTTGTCGTCTTCGTCCAACCCCTCGAACAATCCTGACTCTTCCAAACTGTCCATGATGGTAGCGTGAGCCTGGCGAGTCATGTTCAGAAGGTGAGTTTCCTCAGCCTTCTTGGATTCCTTCTCTTCATCCTTGGAGTCCGTAAACTTCACCCCGCGAGCACGGAGCATCTTCTCGATACGAGCCCACTTCGTCTCGTCATCGGTCATCTCGCGGTCTTCGGTCTTAGTGGTGTCGCCTTCGTCCTTGCGCTTCTCCCACTCGTCGTAATCATTACGGAACTGCTTCCACTCTTCGATGATGCCCTTGATAGTGGGCACATCCGAAGGCTTGAAACCTAACTCTTTCAGGGCCTTAGCTGCCTGACGACCTTGCTTGGCGTCTTTGTAGATGCGCCGAACGACTTTGGGATGATTCCAGGGAAGCGGCTTTCCGTCCTCGTCTTCCTCGGTTACTATCCCGTCATCTTCCAGTTCGGCCTTCAATGCCTCTTCGTCAGACTGCTCTACCTTCTCGACTTTTTCGTCGGCCATTTGAGTCTCCTCATCCACTAGGGATGGCTGTTCGGTTTTACCATACGATTGTATGGTCTAGGGCTTATGCCCTGTGGTATGTATTTGTAACTGGAGCAGTGTTTGTATCAGTCCAAGTAGGACTGACTGGAACCCAGTATGGAGGAATCACACTCCAATACGGGAAACTAACATACGGACGCCCACAAGCAGGGCAGTGTGGATAACAATTAGGACATAGGTGTGTTGGAACAGGCACAGTACAATTCATTATTTCCCCCCATGTAAAGACTCGTAAATCTTGGACTTCTTACCCTTCTTATTAGCAGTAGCGAAGGCGTTAGACTTACCTTCCTTCTTACCGTACTGCTTCATAAAGGAACCCATCACTTTATGGCCCTTCTCAGACATTGGCATAGCTGTCTCCTAGATAAAACTGTGGTCAGTATATCACGGACTGACCCTTTTTGTCAACGAACGGGTAGTTGACATATATATGTCAGTTATGATATCTGTGTTATTGTGGGGAACTGTTTTGCTCACTCTTCATTTCACGCAAACGAGAGGCACGCTTGCCTTCCTTTGGCTTACCCATGTCATTGGCACGAGCAGGCTGTGACGCGGCCCCAGCTTCAGATTTTACAGTCTTCTCAGCGGACGGCCCACCAGTTTTCTTCCCGCCAGTGGCTTCACCACCAGCCTGGCCTGGTCCCATCGCTTGCATCTCAGCAGCTTGCTGGGCCTTCCGCATCATATTGAACTCGTGCTGGGCCATGTGACCTGCGAGAGCAGCTTGGCCGACTGGTCCAAGCGACCGGCCCTTGTCAGACAAAGCGAAGCGCCGGTGCGTACCAAGGTGAACAATGTCGTTGTCCAGCATTGGATTAACGTTCGGTGGTGTCCCAGGCCTCATGCGGACATAGATATCATAGAACTGATCGTTCTCGATAGCAGCCGCACGAGTGTCAAGATCAAGGTCCTGCATCAGTTCAGGCAGGCCGATGATCTGGAGACCACGGTAGCGTTCTTGGGGGTCAGCAGGATTGTACAGGCCCATTCGTTGTGCCTGCTCTAGCCCAGCCCGCTTTGCTACGGGCGAGGATGGAGGCTGGCTGGCTAAGTCTGGGACAACCCGAACGCCTCCACGCATGTCAGCAGATTTGAACTTCTCAATGGACCAGGCACCGGACTCGCCCTTAAGCGCCAACTCACGGTCATCGAGGCAGTATTCCTTGAAGATGCCAAGCATCTGACGAGACCACTCGGCCCAGCCAATTTGCCACAGAGAACGAGACTCAGCCATTGCTTGAACGGCTTTGGCTTCGAGCGCTTGGAGCGCGGAATACGCTTCGAGCCCGGGCGGGGCCTCGCCACGCAACACGTCCACGGACCCAGCGACAACTTCCATACTGGCGTCAATGAGTTCTATCCAGTCTCGAATGAATCTAGGTGCCTCTAACCCAGGCTCGCGGCGGGGTGGCGGAATCTGTGACATCGCTGAGTAGCGAATGACCAACCCTTCCTCACCCGTCATCTTCGAGATGTTCGCACCGTCAGGAAGCCACACGATTGAGTTGGCACCACGGCGAGAGTGCAACTTAAAAATAGACTCTAACTCGTTCCGAGTCTTTTGCATTCCTGTGAGATCATCAGCAGGCGTGCGGTACGCCACGCGCCCCGCAGCGATCTGGTAGCCAAAGTGCGATACAGTTCGCATTGGCACGGGTTGCCCAGGCGCAGAGTCAGGGGCGTGATAACGGTACGGACCACTATAAACAACCGTGTCGCCTATAAGAATTGCGGAGTACCCTTGTGGGTTCTCTACTGTTGGGTCAATCCATAAGTCTGTGACGAGAACACGGTTCTCACGAAATGGCTTGCTCAAGTAAGTTTGGTACGAGAGCGGTGAAATGAACGCGAGGGATTGCAAGTACCGCTGCTGCGTCACTGGCGAGAGAGGTTGATTTGCTGCGGCGTCGAGTTCAATTTCGGACATATTGAACCGGGACTTCGCCCATTCACGGTCACGCGAGCGCATACGAACAGCATAGAGAGAGTCCTCAAATGAGTCGGCCTCGTGGTCATACTCCATCTCGAAGATTGTAGCAAGCTCAGTGTACAAACGCCCACGAGGGCGCTCACCCATGATAGGCTGGCCCATTTGATCGAACGCAGGCTTGAATCCAGGGCTCTGCTTGTCAGGGCACCCAGGACACCCGCCTTCTTTTTCGATGTCGTCGGCCATCATTTGCGTGCCGCAGCCGACACACTGCTCGTACTGTTCGGGCTCCATCCCGTAACGGATATCGTTGTCATAGCCACTGACGAGCCAAGCATTCCCAGTGAGACCAACCCACCGAGCCAGGCGCGGGCGAATCCGGGCCACATTGACTTCGTGCCGAGCGACTTCAATAATCCTCGACGCGACGTTCGCCGTGGCTAAATCTGCTGGTTCCTCACTGACAGGGATGTACTGCAAAATTGGATCAGTACCAGCGAGCGCGGCAATGAGAGGCCGCAGCACAGCACTGTACCGATTCGTGGACGGCTTCGGAATCCACTTCGCTGTGCGCTTCGGACGGAACTGTCCAAGGTGTGTGTCGAATGTGATCCACTGGCGGCCATAATCGTACAGGACGTTCTCGTAGCACTTGTGCAGAAGGTCCTGCGAGTACCGCGTGTTCCGCTCACGAATCTCACGGACGAGTGTTCGCGTGTCCTCGTCCGCTGTTGGGAGACCGAGAATAGGGAGTTTCAATTCTCTAGGCACGTATTAACCCCACTGTTCCGCCATAGCAGTAGCAATACCTAAAAAAGTACGACTACGAAGCTTCCATTTATCTTTCTGGTTAATCCAATGATACGCACTCATTCCTTTACCACTTTTAGTATATTTAATAATAGGTTCTACAACTTCTGTAGGTATCAATTTTGAGAGATTTTTAAGCCATAAGCAAGTGGTTTTGCGTTCAGAAACACCAAAGTAATAAGGTTGAATGATTTGATCTGGTTTCCGTATTCTACTTGATATTACCCCAACTGGGTTTTCTAACGCAATCTTTGCTATAGGGGCAGTGAGAAGAATCGAAACAAAATGAAGTGCATTTTCCCGCTGTTCACTCCTTCTCGGAAATCGTGTAGCATACTCGGCTTTGAACCATTTATTCCCTGAACACGTTAGATATGTACATGGAGGATGTGCAATCATTAAATCCCAGGAATCATTGAGCACTGTCAATACATCACCTTGTATGTGTTGTCCTGGACGCTCACTAGGGAGTAAGTCACACGACCACGTATCGTGGCCACGCGCAGTGAATGCATCCCGTACAATTCCACTGAATTCACATGCCACAAGAACGCGCATTATTCATCCATTGTAGCAAGGAGGCCGTCAGTCGAGCCCTCGGCTTCGGCGCGGCGCCGATCCTGTGCAACAAGTTCCTCATCTTCGTCATCGAACAACGCTGCAAGATTGACCGGCTGCGGGGGCCGATTCACTATCTCCTTGCGCGTGGCGTGAACATCATCGTTTGCTTTGAGAAGTGCAGCTTCGAGAAGCGCAATACGGGCGTCAGCAGTATTCACCTGCGACCGAGCTAACTTCACTACTGCCTCCAGTCTCATCTCAGCTTTCAGCGCACGCTCACGGAGTGTTTCATACTCGTGACGACGAATGAACATTCCTCCACTCCTCTCATCACACCAGGAACAGCACACGTCATTGCCATTGTTTCTGACACTGTATACAAGTCAGCCCGTAATGACACACAAGACAGCCAGGGCGTTGGTCAGGGCAGTTTACAGGCCCATAAACCATACGGCCTGAACAAGATGGGCATGGAGTCTCACTAGGTCTATGCTGTGCATTAGACCACGAAAGGGGTTTAATTTCTCTAAGTGTCATCATCGCACTGGACGCGGCTTCTTACTGCATGTGGAGCACTTCCCGAACCGTGATAACACTGAGCCACAGCGCCAGCACTTCATAGCACCCTCCTACTCATCAAACAACCCACCACTCACATCGAACATGGACGGCGCATCCTCCAGGTCATCTAGGGCCTTCGCCTCAGCTTGGTCCTTGTGGAACTCATCCCAAAACCGCTTCACACGAGGGGGTAGGGGCGTCACTTTCGCTTCGGTCCTGACCGCCGCCGCCGACTCGATTTCGTCGGGACGCCTTTCAGAAATGGGATGCAGCAATGCATAACCCAACGCATCCATCGCGTCATCAGGGCCTTGAACCTGATCGCCTTTCGGTTCACCCTTCGCGCCTTCTTTCCACTCATACCGGGCCATTTCGTAGAAAAGTGGCGCTGTCTCCTCCGAGTCAAACACATGCAGTCGCCCTTCCTCCAAGAGCGACATAACGCGAGTGTAGCGGGCCTTGAAATCAGCGAATGGCGGCGTTGTGCTGGGCAGGCCCAGTAGCGCGAGTTCGATACGCACTTGCTTGGCCGAGCGATCAACGACCACAATGTCAATGCCACGTTGCATCCCGTCGTCTTTGCGAAGTTTGTTCTTGATCTGCTGGACGTAGTACCGTGCGCCGTGCCCACTGGCAAAGATCAGTTTGAACACGTAGCAGTTGCGTGGGGAGTCATTATCCCACGCTACAAAGGGAATTGCCGTCATTCCTCCAGCACGACCACTGGCTCCGTGGTCATATCCGAGGACAACATGCCAATCATCTGGAATAACGAAAGGCCTGACTCTTTTAATTTTCTCGACTGGATATACAAGACCGGCGTAGGAGATGAAGTCACCACCAAATTGTTCTCGCAACAACTGTGGTTGGTCTTTCCAACGCTCACGAGCCTTTGCCACGGTCTCTTCACTATACACCCCCGGTTGGTAGTGAACGCCTCCAATACCCTTCTCTTCCTCAAGATGCGTGACGCGAATCGCGTAGTGGTCCCGGTCGTAGAGAGGGTTCGCTTCCCCTTCCCACACCTTCTGGGCACGAATCCAAAACTCTTTGTGCGCCCAGTTGTTGCCCATTGGCGTGGCGGGGCAGTACACACGTCCATGTCGCTTTTCAGCGCGGTTGAACAGTGTGCGGTCAAAGAGCGTCTCAGGGAGGCGCGGGGCCTCACTGAGAATCATTTCGTCAAGCTCTTCAGCAAGGATCAAGTGCGGATGCTGCGCTGACTTGACTTCAACCCACCAGCCCCACGGGTACTCGATTCGCATGTCGCCGCCCTTGATGTTGAAGCTGACATGCTTGGCCTTGTCGAGATAGCCTGCGTTCAGATGGGCTTGGTAGATGTAGTGGAACTCCTTTGAGCCGAGGTCATATGTTGGCGCAACGATCCAGCAATGGTAATCGTTCTCGTTGACTGTGGCCGCAACTTCCATTGCGGCAGCGAAGGATTTGCCGCCACGAGGGTAGCTGAAGAAGCCGATGTAGTTGTAGTAATCAGCGGCCCAGTGGAGCCACTTCTGACCTGAGCGTGGGGTGTATCCTACTTCACTGAAGAACTGCCACTTGTACCTGTATGGCCTTGCCAGCATGACTATTTTGGGTCGTATTCCGCATGAAGGTGCGGAGCAGGGACAGGAATGATCTGAGAACACTTCGGACACTTCATTGTTTCACTAGGCTCAATCACGTAATTTTACTGCTGGAACAATACCGAACTCTCTCGCCCAGCCCCACCTAAAAAACTTGCCTCCAATTCCCAGTAAAGAGTACGCATTCATATGAGGGACACGTCCAAAAGCCCGCACATGAAAGTGTACAGGGAACTCTTCCATTTCTTTCACGCGCCAGCCCAACATGAAATTGAACTGGAATAACCCTAGAGTTGCAGCAACCCCACATGACCAATATGGCTTATTTGCACTCCGAACTAGACAATCAAAACTAGACGAAAGCGACTGATACGACCACCACTTCAGCAGCTTAAGTAAGTAGGTCATTTTCCTTCCTATTTTGGCTGGTATTCTAGGTGTAAATGATCGCTCTCCACCACTACGTCCCAGTCCTTACTAAGCGCGTTCCGTAGATAATGTGCCCACATATCAATCACGTCACGAGTACGAAGATCAACAGCGAGGCCCTTGTAGTGCAGTGAGTTCGTACTGTGCTTCCCATCTTTCCCGCTTGTCACAACCATATCGCCGTGGGATACGACCTGATACGCCTTCGCTCGTGCAGTCTCCATGAGCGGCAGCGCGTCCTTCACGACTTGTTCAAGGTCAATGATGTTGACTGAGCCGTCCTTAGTCCTCACTGTACCCTCCCACACTTACAACATCGCGTTTCATAATTTTTCACAGGATATTTATTGCAATCTTTTCTAGGCTCGGCGTGCCAACAGTGCATACACGGGACAGCATATTGCCAGTAACTACAAGTAGAATCGGCACTACCCCCAATAGCATTAGACATAGCACTCTCCTTAGCATATTGTGTTGTGGACTTGTTAACGTGTATTGTGCCGCCGCCGATATTGTATCCGCGTTTTTCGGCGGCAAACGGTAGCTAGCGCGGTCCCGTTAGCACAGGGTCTGAGAAGTAGGAATCGAACCTACATGTCCTTGCTCCCAGGGCAAGTGGACTGCCATTGTCCCATTCTCAGATGGTTGCGGGACGTAGAATCGAACTACGCTTATCGCCTTATGAGAGCGATCAGACCCACCCGGCCTAGCCTCCCGCAAATTAGGCTGACCCAGCTATGTGCTTAGTATCCTATGTGGCTGTAAAAGGCACACAAGACAACGCACTTCCGCCACTCAGAGTCAGCCTTAAGTGAAGAAGAGCTAGGGCCTTAGCTTTCCACGGATCGCTGTACCCAGGACTGAACCATCGCGCCGGGACGCATTGATGGCCTTCCGCCCTTCTCGCCCTTCACTTATTTGGACGATTGCTTCAATCCAATGTATACACGGTCGCCGAACATAAAGCTAAAAACGCTCCCCATCAACTGCGTCATTGTGTCGTAAGCAACTGGCGACACTGTGAGTGGTGACACAGCATCAAAAACGACGATGAACGCCCCAGCTAGGATGATGATGCCTGCACCGATATAGCGAAAGCTTGCCCTCAAATCCGCCACCCACGTTGAAATGTTCGCCGCAGGCTGGTCAAGCTGCGCCACTGCCTTCATTCGTTCGATGTCAGACGCTTGGAGCTTGATATACTCGTCAACATTCTGCGGCTTCGCGCCAGTGTCGCCAGTAATGAGGCGCGACACCCCACCGAAGATTCCCTTCAGCGCATCAGCTGCCACAGGAAGCAACGCAGGTAGTAACAATGCTAGTAATGGTGCCATGATTTCTCCTGACTATCTTGACCCGCAGCCCAGCCACATACAGTACACACGAGTACGTTGTGCTCGTTACGCTTCCATGTATGACGGCGGCAGTGTGGCACTCCTAAGAAAAGGCGCTTCAGCCGCTGCCACATTAGAACCTCTTATTTTGCTCTTCTTTAGCTTTGCGTTCTGATTCTTTTATCCACTCGTCCCTGGAAGGAGCAGAGACATCCCACGCACTCGCAAAACCGTTTGCGCGGAGAAATTTCTTTACTTCAGTGATCGGTATAGCAAAGTTAATAGATACCCCACGGTATCCAGCAGACGGCACACCTATTAACATGCCATCATCGTCATAAAGTGCACCACCAGAACTACCGCCAGTCTGCGTTGCATCTGTTTGAATGTATTTTGCTGTCTGGTCCGCATCCCAACGATGCTCTCGGTAAAGGTGTGCAAGAATACCTTTCGATAGGCTGTTTTCAAGCCCAAGTGGATTTCCAACTCCATACACTGTTTGCCCCTGCCGTAATGTATAGGAATCAGGTGGCAACTGCGCTACAAAAGGAAGTTCTGTAGTCTCGGAGAGGATTTGTAACACAGCAAGATCAGTCTGCCTTGAGAAACTGAGAATCCTTGCTCTAAGAGTCAACTCACCAACCTTCCCGTCTGGAGAATAAGCAGACTGAGAAAGCGTGATTTCCCCGTATGTCACTACGCGAACTTTCTTTACCGTTCCGTCAGGAGCTACAACGTCACGCTCCACGATTTGAACAGAATCTTCAATACAATGATAATTTGTCAGCACCCAGCGTTCCACTTTTGTAAAAAGTGTTGCGGAGCATAAAGTTGAACCAACATCGCTCTGAGCCCTGAAGACAAAATTCGCTCCAAGCATTCTCGCAAATGGAGGCGCGGCAAACGCTGGAACACTAAGGGCGAGAACTAAAGCTAAAGCTGACAAAAGCTTTTTCATTAGGGTTCACCCGGTTTCCTTTACCATCATACCAAGGCAACGCTTCAGGTGGGACATCCTTTGGCACATTGTTCGCAGCAAGGCACTCGAAGCATACGTTATGTAGCTCCCGGTGCTTTTGTT
>ERZ1292629.1677-Hain-H43-01um-R1-1677-length-20835-cov-6_pt1 | contig 20835 bp, 20 predicted proteins | sample MGYA00564399_ERZ1292629 | MGnify/ENA primary metagenome ERZ1292629 (study PRJEB36523, sample SAMEA6512636) | groundwater metagenome | collected 2019-01-08 | study: AquaDiva: Metagenomics assemblies of 32 groundwater samples | reverse complement strand
GCGGCGTGGCATCATGACCGCAGGCCGGAGCTTACGTGGGTTGACGCGACGGTGTATGAAAAACAGCCAGCGCGCGTGAAAGATTTGTTGAACTACGATGGTGTGCTCGTGCCGGGCGGGTTCGGCGGCCGCGGCATTGATGGAATCATTCGCGCAATCCGATTCGTCCGCGAACATAACATTCCGTATCTCGGCCTCTGCTACGGTATGCAACTGGCGTGCGTTGAGCTGGCGCGGAACGTCGCAAAACTGCGCGGCGCGCACACCGTTGAGATTGAGCCAAAAACGCCGCACCCCATTATCATTGTGAATCCGTATCAGCAGGAGAACATTGCGCATCATCGGTATGGCGGAACGATGCGTCTCGGCGCCTATCCGTGCCGCTTGACGCCGGGCACGCGAGCGCATGCCGCATACGGCGTTGATGTTATTTCCGAACGCCATCGGCATCGGTACGAGTTTAATAACGAGTACCGCGCCGCGCTTGAAAAGGCCGGACTGGTGTTTTCGGGCGAATATACCAAAAAACCGTTGGTTGAAATAGTGGAATTGCGCAATCATCCGTGGTTCGTGGGCGTGCAATTTCATCCGGAATTCAAATCGCGGCCGCTCCGTCCGCATCCGCTTTTCCGCGAGTTTATTCGGGCGGCGGTGAAGAGGGCTTGACAAACGCAAAAGGACGGTGTATGTTGGATGCAACACCTGTGCCAGGTTTGTGTGTTTCGCTAAGGAGGAAGTAGTATCCTCCCCTTCGTCTGCAACCGGGATTTTGCATACGAAAGGCCTGTGGTGGCAGTACGCTCCACGGGCTTGGCATATAACCCGGTACGTACACCTGCCTCTCGCAAGAGGGGTTGAAATCTGGCACATTAGTGGCGGTTGCGAGAAGGCTCTATCTTGGAGGCCCCCCTTCCCCTTCAAAGATCGATTGCGCAGTGGAGTCCCGCAAGGGGTCCCGCGCATGGGAGAGGCTTTCCACCGCTGACCGCCGCCTACGGAGGGACGTCGCGCACTCTGTCGGTGCTGCGCGACGTCCCTCCGGGTGTGTTTTTTATTTTCATCAATACAAAAATACAAAACGCCCCTTGGTCTGGGGCGTTTTGCGTTGTTATCGTGCAATCACGCTCGCGTATTTTGCCGCCACGAGCGAACCGTCAAATCGTTTGCGTTTGCGCGTAGTGAATTTCACGACGCCGCTCGCCGCGGCATAGAGCGTATCGTCGCCGCCGCGGCGGACGTTCGGTCCGGCGTGAATCCGCGTGCCGCGCTGGCGCATGATAATCGCGCCGGTGTGCGCCTTCTCGCCGTCATGAATTTTGACTCCCAGCCGCTTTGACTGCGAATCGCGTCCCAGTTTGGTGGAGCCGCCTGCTTTACGATGTGCCATAGGTTTTTGATAATGAAAACAAACAGAGTATACCGGAGCGTTTTTACGGTGTCAAGAGGCGCATTTGTCTGTTATACTATCGCCATGCAGCACATCAGGGAGGCGTCCCGGGCGCGCAATGTGTGGTTCCGGATGCTCATGGGAATCGGAATCGTGGCCGCGACTCCGCTTCTTGTCATTCTTGAACGCGGCAGGGCGCCCCATGAACGGCCGTATCTCTGGCGAACCGTCGGCGCATTCGTGTGTCGTCTGGCGCTCCGCGGAAGCGGCATCCGCATCCGCGTGGCGGGGAGCGAACACATCCTCTCCGGCCCTGCCATTTACGCTGCAAATCACGGAAGCGCGCTTGACGGATTCATGCTGTCAACCGTGCTCGGAGAGCGGGCGGTATTATTTACGGCTCCGCGCGCCGTCTTTCCTAAACCGGTTGCGTTCTGGATGAACAAAATGGGCACGATTGACGTGCGGCGCGATATGTTTGACGATGCCCGCTATCCGCGCGCGGAAAACAAGGATGCGGCGTTTCAGCGCGTTGCGCGCGCGTTTGACCGCGGCGAATCGCTCATTATTTTCCCCGAAGGTCACATTGAGTATTTCCACGTTCTGCACTATTTCCACACCGGCGCGGCGCGCATCAGCGCGCTCACGCGCACTCCCATCGTTCCGGTGGCCATGGTCGGCGCGGGAGAGGTGTTTCCGGATGAGTATCATACGCGGCCGGGCATCGTGGTGATTCATTTCGGACGCGCGCTCGCGATGCCGGATGATGGCGCGTTTACGGACCACGCCGCCGTGCGGCGGCTCCGCGATACGCTGGAACGCCGGCTGGTTGCGATGCTGCCGCTCCGCTATCTTCCCGCCGATTATCGCGCGCGCGAACCTGCGCGCATCGGCGTGTTTGTGGATATTGACCGCACGCTGTACGAAGGCATCACGCTCGTGGATTTGTTGTGGTATCTTTTTTCATTGCACAAGGTGCACACCGGCGATATCATGCGTGCGTTTTACTGGGCATTTTTGGAACGAGCGCATGCGGTGCCGCACGAAAAAATGATGCAGGAGGAACTGCTCATGCTCCGCGGATGGAACATTGGAGAACTGCGCCATCTCATTGACCGCGCGTGGGATGCGCGCATGAAGAAAAAAGTGAATTACCGTTTGTTTACACTGCTGAAAGACCACGCTAAACGCGGCCACACGCTTGTGCTCGTGACGGAAACGATTCATCCGCTTGCCGCGGAATTTCAGCGCGTTTTCGGGATGCGCGCGAGTTTGGACACGACGCTTGAAACCACGATGCGTCATCAAAAACGATGCTACACTGGCGCGATTCGCTGTCTCTGTTATCACGCAAAAAAAGCGGCGCTCGTGCGGCGGTTTGCGGAGGAGTTGAACATTAATCTCGGCGCCAGTTACGGATACGGCGACAGCGCGCACGACGCGCCGTTTTTGTCGCTCGTGGGGCATCCGGTTGCCGTGCATCCGGATGCGGAGCTCGCCGCGGTTGCGCGCGAGCGCGGCTGGGCCGTGCTCGACAAGGTATAAGGGAAGAGAGTATACTGGGGCCTAATCTATGACACCATCGGTTCGCGCCGTGTTCCGTGAACGGCTCGTGTGGCTCTCGTTTGCCGCGGCGCTGTTTGTGAATGTCGCAACATTGGCATACGTGAGCTGGTTTATTCGTCCCACCGATGAGCTGCTCATTTTGCATTACACGATTGATTTTGGCATTGATTTTCTCGGGCGATGGCTGTCGGTTTTCGCCGTGCCGCTCATTGGATTGCTGTTTGGCATCGTCAACGCGGTGCTCGTGTGGTGGTTTTGGCAGCGCATGCGGGCGCTCGCGGTGGTGACGCTTGCCGTGACGGTGGTGATACAATTGGCGCTCGGCGGCGTAGCGTTGCTGTTGGTGGCGCTTAATACCTGATGGGTTAGTCTCTCTATGGACATCTCCCGCATCATCCCCATTTTCATTCTTGCCACGCTCTCTTTTTTTGTGGCAATCCTGTGGGCACCGGGGTTGGCGCGTTTTTTGCACCGCGGCCAGTTTTGGAAAAAGCATCCGCGCACCGAAGGAGTTGACGGGCGTAAGATTGACCTGTTCACGAAATTGCATAAAGACCGGGAAACGAAGGTGCCGCGCATGGCAGGCGTGCTGATATGGGTGACGACGGCCGTTTTTGCGCTCGGTTTTTTCTTTTTGGCGGAGTTTTTTCCGGATTCGTTCGTGCAGCGATTGAATTTTTTGAGCCGCGCGCAGACATGGTTGCCGCTCTTTACGCTGGTTGCGGCATCGCTTATCGGGTTGGCGGATGATGTGCTCGTGGTGCGCGGAAGCGGCCGTGTGGAGCAGGGCGGCGGCATTAGATTCCGGCATCGGCTGTTCATGGTGTTCGTCATCGCGCTCATCGGGGCATGGTGGTTCTTTTTCAAACTGGACGCCAATAGCATCCATCTGCCGTTTTTGGGCGAACTCATCATCGGATGGTGGTACATTCCGTTTTTCATCATCGTGATGTTCGCGCTGTTTTCATCCAGCATCATTGACGGGCTTGACGGATTGGCCGGCGGCGTGTTCGCCATTTTGTTCGGCGTGTTCGGCGCCATCGCTTTTGCGCACCAGCAGTATCAGATTGCGGCGTTCTGCGCGGTGATTGCGGGGTCGCTCCTCGCTTTTTTGTGGTTCAATGTGCCGCCGGCGGTGTTTTACATGGGTGAGACGGGTATTTTGGGATTGACCACTACGCTCGCCGTGATTGCGTTTATTACGGATTCGGTGCTCTTGTTGCCGATTGTTGGGTTCGTGCTGTGGCTGGAGGCGGGGTCGGTGATTTTACAAATGATATGGAAGCGATGGCTGGGACGAAAATTGTTTCTCATTGCGCCGTTTCATCATCATCTGGAAGCGAAGGGGTGGCCGGCGCATACGGTGACGATGCGATTTTGGATGGTGGCCGGCATCAGCGCCGCGATTGGGTTGATTATCGCGCTGGCTGACCCCACATTTACGATACGAGGATAATGCTATGGCTTCCCGCGCTCACGCGCCCGATTACCTTTTCATGGGCGGCATCGCGCTTCTCACCGTTTTCGGTCTCGTCATGCTCGCGTCCGCAACGAACGCCGTGGGGTTTGAAAAATTCGGCGACACGTATTATTTTTTGAAACGACAGGCGCTGTTTGGTTTGCTTCCAGGCATCGCGGCGTTTTTACTCTGCCTCCGTCTGCCGTACGGTGCGTTTCGGAAAGCGCGCACGGTCATTTTTTTGGCTTCACTCGCGTTGCTCGGACTCGTGCTCGTGCCGGGCATCGGCGCATCATTCGGCAGAACGCAAAGCTGGCTTTCCATCGGCGGTTTTTCATTGCAACCGGCGGAATTGGCGAAAATCGGCATCATTTTATTTCTCGCCGGTTGGCTTGACGAGCGGCGCGACGGCGCGATTCAGACAATCCGGTACGGCCTTGCGCCGTTTTTGATAATCATGGGCATCGTGGCGACACTGCTCGCGCTCCAGCCGGATGTGGGAACATTGGCCATCATACTCGCCATCGGATTCTCATTGTTGATTATCGCGGGCGCGCGGTGGAAGCACATAGTGGTACTCCTCATACTGGGAGCGGTTGCGTTTGGCGCGCTGGTTGCCGCGGCGCCGTATCGCGTGGAGCGGCTCACCACTTTTTTGCATCCGGAACTTGACCCGCAGGGCGCGGGGTATCAGATTAATCAGGCGTTTTTGGCGATTGGCACCGGCGGCTGGTTTGGCGTGGGACTCGGACATTCGCGGCAGAAGTTTCAGTATTTGCCAGAAGTTGCGTCCGATTCCATCTTTGCCGTCATTGCCGAGGAGCTCGGATTCGTGGCGGCGGGTGCCCTTGTGCTCCTGCTTGTGATTATTTGGTTGCGCATGCTCCGCATTGCCCGTGCGGCGCCGGATGCATTCGGCCGGTTTGCGGTATTTGGCGTTGCGGTGTGGTTTATGGCGCAGGCTTGGCTAAATATCGGCGCTATGGTAGGATTATTGCCACTCACGGGATTGCCATTGCCGTTTGTGAGCCATGGAGGGACGGCGCTGCTGGCGGCGCTTGCGGGGGCGGGGATGGTGGCCCGAATATCTCAATTTACCAAACCGTTATGACGGGAAAAGAAACGATTATTTTTTCAGGAGGCGGAACGCTCGGCTCGGTGAGTCCGCTGCTTGCCGTGTATACGCGCTGGAAACAGGCGCAGCCGGGCCTGCGTTTTGTGTGGATTGGAACGCGCGACGGCATTGAGGAAGAACTCATTCGTCAATATCACATCCCGTTTATTCCCATTTTCTCCGGCAAATTGCGGCGTTATTTCTCGCTCTATAATTTGCTGGACATGTGCTATGTGGCGCTGGGATTTTTTCAGTCAATTGGCATTATCGTGAAATATCGGCCGGCGCTGATGGTGTCTGCGGGCGGCTATGTGAGCGCGCCGCTTCATTTCGCGGGATGGCTACTGCGCGTTAAATCCGTGATTCATCAGCAGGATTTGGATATCGGATTGGCGAACCGGCTCATGGCGCCGTACGCAACGCGTATTTTTGTGGCGCTGCCGGAGGGCCTTAATCATTTTAAGAATCCGTTGACGAAGCACAAAACCGTGGTGGTCGGCAATCCGGCGCGCGAGGAGATGCTCCGATATACCCGCGCGGAGGGCGTCCACCATTTGAAACTGGATGACACGTTGCCGGTGGCGCTCATTTTCGGCGGCGGACAGGGCGCGGCGGCCATCAACCGGCTCGTGGAAAAATCGCTCGGGCAGCTCGTGCAGTTTGTACAAGTGGTGCACATCACGGGGCAGGGGAAAGACAGCGAATCCACGAAGGAGCTTGCTAAAAAATACGAACGGTATCATCCGTATACGTTTGTGAAAGAAGCGATGGCGTACGCGATGGCGGCGGCGGATGTGGTGGTGTCGCGCGCGGGGTTTGCCACGCTTTCGGAGTTGTCCGCCATCGGGAAAGCGGCGCTCATCATGCCGATTCCGGACAGCCATCAGGAGAAAAATGTGGCGTTTTTTGCGGCGCGGAAAGCCATTGAGGTGCTGAACGAGCGCACCGTTTCGTCCGATTCATTCGCGCAGGCGATTCGCGAGCTGATTGACGATGAAGAGCGGCGCGAGCAGTTGAGCAGAAATATCAACGCGGTGTTTATTGACACGAGCGGCGAGAAGTTTATTGAGGAGTTGGAGAAGGTGCTGGAATAAATGCGGCGCCTTTCAAAAAGTCCCCAGACGGGGACTTTTTGATTTATTTCTCGCAGGTGCACTCCTCAACTGGGTTGTTGCACCCTTCGCAGGTGTCCATACCAGGATATGTTAAATGAATAGTAGAACTATCATAACAGTTTCGGTATTTTACAAACAAACCCCACCGTCAAGAGACAGGCGGGGTTTGTTATCCACAAGCAACGGTTATGTTGATGCTGTCTCGTTGCCTGGTGCTGGGGTTTCTGCCGGAGCAGGTGCCTCAGCAGGAGCCTCTGGCGTTATTCCAGGAGTCGCTTCAGGCTGTGCGGGGGCTGCTGTTTGCGGCGTTGCAGGCGAAGTACCCGCTGGTTGGTCAGCCATTGGCTGCCGTATGGTGTCATCCATCATAGTGGGATGATGCCAGCACGCACTGCTCTAAGTCCGTACCAGCGTTATGAATAATGCGGACGTACTTTATAACATGGTGTCATGGGTGTCAAATGGTTGTACAGTACAGATTGACAATGGTTGTATTTTGCGCTATAGTATCTTCGTCTTTTGGGTCGGTAGCTCAGCTGGTAGAGCAGCTCCCTTTTAAGGAGAAGGTCGTGGGTTCGATCCCCACCCGACCCACCAATTACCAACTCCTCTCCATTTTTGTTCAAGGTTGGCGGATTATCCTTTCAGCGAGATTTTGCTTGACAAGTACACGGTTTTGTGATTAAATAATAAGTCCAGCAAAAGAAACTGGCGGAGGGAGATATCATGCGGGACTACCACGAGGAGAGGCGCAAGCGGGAACCGCTGGTGCTGGAACTGTACGGACTGGGGTTTTCCGTTCAAGAAGTGGCGAGGATGAAGGGGTGGAGTCAGGCGACGATCACCCTCGATGTCCGGCGGTTGAAGCACGAGGGGGCGTTTGTCAATCGGCCTACCAAGAGCCAGGTGTTTGCGGCGGTCATCAAGCGATGGGCCGAACTCGCTGATGGCGAGCGCCAAGAGGGGGTGGACGAACTCTGGGAGATTCTCCGCGCGCACCCCTACGTCCGGGGCCTCCGTGCTTTCGTTGAAGGCGCAGTAGCGCATCAACTGGCGCTTGAGAACGTGGGGATGGGACTACCGGAAGGATACCGGAAACTCCTCGCCACGCTGTTCGGCGAGACGGCGTTTTTCATGAATCTTCCGGGTAGTAACGAAGAAGTCGGGTTGGCAAGCGAGTGCTTCGCGGACTTTCTTAAAGAAGTACGCGCGGGGCAGGTGCCGAAGACCTCGACAGAGGCGCGATGGCGTCTTGCTACGCTGGTGCGGGAACGGTCCGCGCTGGGGAACATCCTTGTCCGCGGCGAATTCCTTACGAGGCGCCTCGTGGAACTCACTGAAGCGGCGCTCCGAATGCTCTCGCCGCGAGAGGAGATGGTCATCCGCATGCGTTTCGGCATTGACCGCGAACCCATGACTCTTGAGCAGGTGGGTGCGCAAGAAAACATCATGGTGAACCGTGAACGAGTTCGCCAGATTGAAGCCAAGGCGATTCTGAAGCTCCGGCATCCGGCGCGTAGCAAGCCGATTCGCGCGTGCATCGTGACTACTGGAGAGCTTGATAAGAGGTGCGCGCAAGCAGAAGAAGACCTTGCGGCAGTACGGGAGGAGCTGACGAACCTCCGTGAGCGCGTAGTAAGGGCTGGGTTCAGGGAATTTTCGAACCGTAAGCCCTATCCCGTGTTCGACATGAATGTTGAAGACCTTGATCTTACGGTGCGCGCCGCAAACTGTTTGGACCACGCCGGTATTCATTACGTCGGTGAGCTCGTGCAGTGCTCCGAGGCCGAGATGTTGAAGACCAAGAACTTCGGCCGGAAGTGTCTGAAGCAGCTCAAGGAATTGCTCGCGAAACTCACGCCGCCGCTCACGCTCGACATGAAGGTGGAGAACTGGGAGCCGCCAGCGCCTCCCGTCACTCCGTAGTCAGATGCCCGCCCTGTTCGACCATATCGAACCGGGCGGGCCTTTTTATTTTTGCGTTTGTCGCGTATCTTGATTACTACATGTAACATGGTATACCATACTCGTATGCGCATCATTGATACTCACATTTCACATTACTAAACTCACGGATTAATATGTCATTTCAGCATTACGAAATGGCTGCGGGGCGATGGTATACGTTCACGCTCGCCGAGCAAATGGGCAATATTGGCAGCGAGGTGCATCGCGCTATTATGTGGCGCGGACGCAACGAAGAAAAAAACTTTCAAAACGCGTTTGAACGCGCGCTTGAATTGTTTGACCTCACGCTTGATGACCCGCGATGGAACGCGCCGCGTAAACGCGAAATCGGCCGCGCGCGCGAAGTATTTTGCGACGCGCTGTGGGGCGACAACGAATACAAAACCAACCTCGCCTCCCTGGATAATTATTTTCTGCAATTCGGCATTGCGGCGCGCGCGGCAGTATGATAAAATCCCTGCTCAAAAAATTCATTCCGTCGTCTATGCTGAGCTGGTATCATCGCGCGCTTGCGTCGCTCGGCGCATTGGTGTACGGATTTCCGAGTGAAAAACTTATTGTCATCGGCGTAACCGGCACAAACGGCAAGTCAACCACCGCGTATTTTATTGCGAAGATACTTGACCATGCCGGATACCAAACCGGCCTCACGTCAACCGCGGTTTTTAAAATTGCCGGCCGCGAATGGTTGAATGATAAAAAAATGACCATGCTAGGGCGGTTTCAGTCGCAACGAATGCTGCGCGACATGGTGCGCGCAGGATGCCAGTATGCCGTAATTGAGACGTCATCGGAAGGAATCGCGCAGCACCGTCATCGGGGCATCAATTACGATGTCGCGGTGTTTACCAATCTGACGCCTGAACATTTAGAGACGCATGGCGGATTTGAACCGTACAAACAGGCAAAAGGAGAGTTGTTTGCATGGCTGACCATGAAAAAACGAAAGGCGTTTCTCCGTCATTCTGGAGTCCGCCAAAGGCGGACGATAGAATCCAGCACTCCAAAAATCATCGTTGTCAACGCCGATGACGAACATGCTGAATACTTTTTGTCGTTTCGCGCCGACCACAAAGTCATGTATACCTTGCGTCCGGCGAACATCGTGGGCGAAGCGGGAATGGGGGAAATTATCGCGGAAGAGGTAAAAACAACCGCGCGGGGCGCGCTGTTTACCGTTTTTGGGACGCCATTCACACTGGCGCTTCCCGGAAAGCACAACGTGTACAATGCGTTGGCGGCAATCGCCACCGTAAATGCGCTCGGCGTATCATTGGAACAATGCGCCGCAGGGCTTAAAAAAATCACGGGCGTGCCGGGCCGCATGGAGCGGATTGACGAGGGCCAGCCGTTTACGGTGATTGTGGATTACGCGCCGGAAGTGGCATCCATGGAGCGGCTGTATGAAACGGTCCGCGATATTCCTCACAAACGGATTATTCACGTGCTCGGTTCCTGCGGCGGCGGGCGCGACCGAGCGCGGCGGCCGGTGCTGGGGCGCCTTGCCGGTGAAAATGCCGACATCGTTTTTGTGACGAACGAAGACCCGTATGACGATGCGCCGATGGAAATTATCAACGAAGTGGCGGACGGCGCGGCGGCGGCGGGCAAAACAGACCGTGAAAATCTTTTTCGCATGATTGATAGGGAACAGGCGATTGAGCAGGCCATCGCGGCGGCGCAGCCGGACGATTTGGTGCTCATCACCGGCAAGGGTTGCGAACAGGCCATTTGTGTGGCCGGCGGCAAAAAAATCCCGTGGGATGATAGGGAAGTGGCGCGGCGCGCCATAAACAGGATTGCGGGAAAATAAAAAAGGAGCGTGGGTCGCGTGATGCGCAACCCGCCGCTCCATGAATGTCATCCGAGCAGATTCTTCAGCATTGCCAACTGCGCCGGCGTAAACGCGCTCTTGAGCGATGTCACTGCATCCGCAATCGCGGCTGTGGTGAGTTCCTCGTGCGCTTTCCGAAGACGTTCTTCCTCATGGGCGAGGAGTTCGTCTTGCAGTTCCGCGCCGGTTGTCGCGGCTTCCACTCGTTCCAACGCGTCGGTTGCGGAAGTGAGCGTTTCTTGCGCGAGACGAAGTTGGTGGCGCAACAATTCCACTTTCCCCGAAGATGCGCCAACATTTTCTCGCAAGGCCGGCAGTTGCCGCTCTTTCTCGTTCAACTCGCCCGCAATCGCGCCTCTGCGCGCGGCAACTTCGTTCAGTTGCCGTTCCAGTTGCTCCGCGGTTTCCCGCTTTTGAGCGGTGGGATGCTTTTTTGATGGAAGCAACGCCATCAGACCGCGCACGAGCGGCAGATTGACGATGAAAATCGGCTTTCCGTCACGGCCGGTCTCGTCGTGCTGGCGGAGGATTTTCACAATCTCTAGGATTGGGAACACCAGGTCAAACTCATCATCTTCAAGTCCGAGCTGGGTGTCGCTCAACCGCTCCTCCGTGTGACCGCCGTTACCGTCCGGCACGGTGACGCTCCGCGTCGCGGAGCCATCTGCCAGAAGTCCCAACGCAGTATGGAGGAGCGGCGTCATGCCGGCGTTCAGAAACGCGGCGGTCGTCCGGACTCCCTCCTCATCAGGTTGTTCCGCAGGACTCACGGCGTCTTTCTCCGGCTCCGCCGAACGTTCCGGAAACGCTTCCGCCAGCACTCCGGCCGAAAACGAGTGACGCCCGTCGCTCATGCGTAGCACGTGAAGATTTTTTCCGTCAAAGTTCCGCAGCGTTCCGCACAGAGACCTTCTATCACGGTAGCCGATTTTCCGTGCGATTTTGTCGGTTAACTCTTCAAGACTGAACGGATTCCCGTTGAACAGTCGACAGAGCGCAACCATCTTCTGCAACCCGTCTCTCGTTCCCACGTAGTTTTTCTGTTTCGCAGTCATTCCGTTTCTCCATTGTTTGACTTGCAGTGAACCTATCACGTCTTTCTTACTTTGTCAAGTACTTGCTATAATGGACGCATGAACAGCGGCAAAACAGCGCCACTGATTATTCGTATATTCACCTCACGCTTTTTTTTGCTCGGCGCGCTGGTGATTGCCGCCATTTTGGCCGTCTCGTTCGGCCGCGCGTTTTATAAAGATTACGAAATCCGCCAGCAGATTAAGGCGTTGCAGGTAAAAGTAGATGAGCTGGAACGCAAAAAATTGGATTCATTAAACCTTTTGGGATACGTTAAAAGCGAGGCGTATGTGGAAGATGTGGCGCGTCAGCAGTTGGGCTTGAAAAAACCCGGGGAACGTGTTATTATCGTGGACGCAACCACCACCGGCCCGCGCGTGAATGCTGATGAGCGAACAGCAACGCCATCATGGAAAAAATGGTGGCGGTACTTTGTGGATAAAGAGCAGTTGTAAGCGGGTGTAGTACAGTGGTAGTATGCATCCTTCCCAAGGATGAGAGGGGAGTTCGATTCTCCTCACCCGCTCCGTGCCACCTTAGCTCAGCCGGTAGAGCGATGCTTTCGTAAAGCAGCGGTCCCGGGTTCGAATCCCGGAGGTGGCTCCAAAACATTCCCGCTTCCGCGCAAACTTTGCTATACTACCCCCGCATGATTACGCTCAAGGGTGTTTCAAAGGTATATCCCGACGGCACGGTGGGGCTCAAAAACATTCATCTTCGCATTGAACCGGGCGAGTTTGCCTCCATGGTGGGGAAATCCGGCAGCGGCAAGACCACCCTTGCTAAACTTTTGATTGCCGAAGAGCACCCGAGCCACGGCGTTATTGAAGTGGGCGGATGGGACATCACGCGCATTCGTCAGCGCGATGTGCCGCTCCTGCGCCGCCAGATAGGCGTGATTTTTCAGGATTTCAAATTGCTGTCCTCGCGCACCGTGTTTGAAAACATCGCGTTCGCATTGCAGGTGGCGGGCGCGCCGCCGGCGCACATCCGCACCGTGGTACCGCAGCTGCTGGAAATTGTGAATCTGAAGGAAAAAGCGCACAAGTATCCGGTGCAACTCTCGGGCGGCGAGGCGCAGCGCGTGGTCATCGCCCGCGCGCTCGTGCATCGGCCCAAGGTTATTGTGGCCGACGAGCCAACCGGCAATTTGGACGCCATCAACACGGAAGAAATCATGGATATTCTGCGGCGCATCAACAAATTCGGCACCACCATTTTACTCATTACGCACAACCGCGAGATTGTGAACCGGCTCGGCAAACGCGTCATCGTGCTGGAAGACGGGGAAGTGGTGAGCGATGTTAAACACGGAAAGTATCGCTTATGATTTTTTACTCAACCGTCCGCATCATTAAATTCGCCGTCCAGAATATCTGGCGCAATCTGGGGCTGTCGTTCATGACCGTCACCATTCTGATAGTCACCCTGCTCTCATTCAACGTGTTTATTGCCATGAGCGCGATGACGCGGCATGCGGTGGAAACGGTGAAGGATAAAATTGACGCAAGCGTATATTTCGCGCCCGCGGCCGCGGATGCGCAGGTGCAGGAGGTGCAGGAGTTTTTGCGCACGTTTCCGGAGGTGAAGGAATTAACGCTCAAAACGCGCGACGAGGCGCTCGCGCAATTTAGAGAAAAACACAAAAACAATCCTGATGTCATGGCCTCGCTTGATGAGCTGGAGGGGAATCCGTTCGGGCCAACATTAGTGATTACCACCCACGAACCCGGCCAGTACGAAACCGTGCTGAAGGCGCTCACCACGCCGGATTTGCAGAAAATTATTGAAGGAAAAACTTTTGACAACAACGAAGGATTTATTCAGCGGCTCCAGCTGATTACGCGGCGCGTAGAGCAGTTTGTGCTCGGCATCACCGCGCTGTTCTTGCTGATTGCGTTCCTCATTATCTTCAACACCATCCGCGTCGCCATTTACACGCAGCGCGAGGAAATCAGCATCAAAAAGCTGGTGGGCGCAACCAACTGGTTCATTCGCGCGCCGTTTTTGCTTGACGGCGTTGCGTATACGCTGGTGAGTGTCGGCGTGGCGGTGGCGCTCGTGTTTGGCATTCTGGGATTCGTTGACGAGTACATTCAGGCCGTATTCACCGCGTCATTTTCGCTGATTGCGTATTTTCGCGCGAATTCGCTGATTTTCGTCTACGAAATTGCGGCGGTGCTGTTCTTAACGTGGCTGTCAAGCGCGCTGGCGATGCGAAAGTATTTGCGCGCATAATATGGGGCTGTCGCCGAATGCCATTTCAACTGCAATCGCAGCATTTCGGCCATAATCGCCTCAAAACTTTTCGGCTTATCTTCCAGATAAGCCTCAAAATTTATTCGGCAATTCTGTCTCGAAATGCTGCAATTTCGTTATGAAAGCGCATTCGGCGACAGCCCCAACATAATGGCGGGTGGTATGCGGCATGTCCACAGGAGGAAAAAACGAGCGTGGTGGATTGTGGGAGCGCTTTTCGCGCTTGACCTTGCGGGCGGCGTCGGCATCAGCGCCGCCTCGTTCTCCTATTTTTTCCCTACGCCGCTTCGGGCGGCCGGCATTGCCGTGCCGTTTGTGCTTCAGGCGCCGTATTCCAAATGGGTGCAGCCGTATGAGGACGCGTGCGAGGAGGCGGTTATGGTGATGCTGGACGCATGGGCGCGCGGCGATACGCGGGACCGGATACCGGCGGATGAGGCGAACAGGCGGATTTTGGAGATAGTCGCGCTGGAGCGTGAGGTGTTGGGCTATGGTAAGGATACCAGTATTGCCGAGATGATTCGGCTTATCAACGAGTATGGAACGTTTGGGGCGTATGCGGTGCGGAATCCGTCGATTGAGGATATTAAAGCGGAAATTGACAGGGGACAGCCCGTAGCGGTGCCGGTGTGGGGCAAGATGCTTATGAAGGCGAATCCGTATTTTTCGCGGCCCGGGCCAACGTACCACACTATATTAGTAACAGGTTATGATGATGCCAAAAAGCAGTTTATCGTGCAGGAGCCGGGCGTGGGGCGCGGACGGAATTATCGCTATCCGTATAATGTGGTAATGGATGGTATGGCGGATTTGAAGCTGGGGGAGGATGGCCGGCCCGTCGCCGGCGGTGAGCGTTTCGCGTTGTTCGTGCGGTTGCAAAAAACGCAGAAGTAGGATAGTGTTGTCTTTCATTCCGGGGTCGTCTAACGGCAGGACTGCGGGTTTTGGTCCCGCATATCGGGGTTCGAATCCCTGCCCCGGAACTAAAAATTTTGTTTCTTCGCGCCACTGTGGATAACTCGCCTTGTTTTAGCTTCAAGTTATCTTACGGTTTTGCTATACTACATCACGTGAAAGAAAAATTTATTATTCTTTGGAAACTTATTTAACCACTGTATGACCACAGTTGCCTTTGCAATACCGCGGCAAACGAAGTGGCTCCTTTACGGAGCCGCGCTCCTTATGGGAGCAGCTCTTTTTTTGGTGAATCCGGGTGACGCTTATGCCGATGTGCCGGGTGACTTTAAGTTCACCATCACGTCGGAGGGCGGCGGCGGAGCGCTTGCAAGCGCGAGAATTCATATCGCATGCACCGGCGGCACGATTACGGGAATTGGTACCACGAGCGCAACCGGCACTCTATTTGCTGCCCCAGCTGCAGGTTCAAGTTGCGCCAATACTGATGCGATTATCGGCTACGCAGTTGAACGCGAAGGCATGGTGACATATACCACGTTGCCGCCAAACATTTATACTGCCGGCGATTTGAACGCGGTTACCACCACCAACATACGTTTTCAGGTGAAAGTGCTACCGACTGACCAGGAAGGGACGGCATTTACACCTGGGGACTTGGACGTGTTCACCCTTGGCGGTTCGGCTGCTTCAACATCGCTCGGTTCCGCGTCTTTCTTTGGGAGAATCGGTACAAGCGTGACACTTCTTGTCCAAGAGAATGGCTATGTGAGCGCTTCAACCACCAATCCGGGGCTGACGGATATCACTACCGCGTCAACGTCACAGATACTCATCACCTTTGCTTCAAGCACGTCGGTGGGAGCCGCCATTACGTCAACCAGCACGGTTCGCGGGCTCGTGTTTAGCCATATCGTTAAGACGCAGCGTGAAGGGGACAGCGACCCGCTGGCAGGGGCAGCAGTGTCTGCTGGCGGTATCACGTGTAATGAGGAGAGCTCCAACACTGGAACATATTTTTGTCCTGTTCTGGTAGCGGGTGACGGCGGTACCAATGATATCCATATCGCTCTTGATGGGTATGTGAAAGATGTCACCGGCAGTACTCCCAACCGCGATGGCGATGCTGCCTCTGCGGCGACGACGACGGTTTCCAGCATTTACTTCTCCCACAGGATTAACATTTTGAATGCCGTCATTGGCAGTTCGGTAACGCCGGACCATGCGAGCGCGGGCGCGAATGATGTGACCTGTGATATTGTCAGCAACGCGGCATATTGTCCGGTACTGCTTGCCGATGATAACGGGTCCGAGGGCTTTGGCATGCAGGCGGATGGGTATGTGAGCACCACGGCCGCCCTTGCAAGCAATCGCGCCGCAAGCAACACGGCCCAGGGCGTTGTCACGCTTACCACCACAACCGGTCTCCCGTATGGCGGCGTGGTCACCCTGCTTGGCAATTCAAACAATAAGGTAACTGGGGCCGCGGTCAAAGCAGGAGACGGTTATGGAACGACGTGTACGGAAAGCGGCACGAGCGGTGTGTACTATTGCGCCGTTCCGGTTGCAGACACCTCGCGGAGCGTGCAGTTTGTAAAATCAAGTTACACGACGCGCTCGGACGTTTTTGCCTCCGACCGTACGGCATCATCTACTGCCCAGCAGACCCTTACGTATAACCAGTTCCATGCTGACGCATCAGGCGGCGGCGGTACGCCGACACTGTCAAAACCGGTTATTACAGCCATTACGCTTGGCGATGGCAGCGGCACCACAGGTTCGCTGGATATCACCATCACCATATCCGGAAGCAACATCCTGCGCTACAAGATTGCCACTTCGCAAGCAGGGCTTACATCAGCGGATTATCCGCAGTATCCCGGTACGGCGATTGCGTACACCCTGTCCGGCGCCGATGGCGTCAAGACGCTGTGGTTCCAGTTTATGAGCAGCGATGGCGGTGAATCAACGGCGACCAGCAAACAGATTACCTACAAGAAAGGGGCTGTGCCGGCAACACCGGCAACGCCCGCCACGCCTGCTCCCGCAGCACCGGCAGAACCGGCAACTCCGGCTGCACTGCCGAAGGTTTCAGTGCCAGTGGTGCTGTTGATAGATTTGCCGCGCGTTCCAACGGTCATTACGCTGATTTCCGCGAAACCGAAGGCGCCGGACTTCACGCCGGTTTCCATCGCAGCGCTCGCGGAGGGTGACCTATTCATGATTGAAGATGCCTCGGTAGGAGCCTCGGTGTACTGGTTCACCGGCGGTTACAAGCGGCCATTCTCAAGCGAAAAGGCATTCATGTCATGGTTCCCGAGCTTTGACCGCGTATCCATCAAGCGGGTGAAGAAGGACGAAATCAGCTATCTGGCGTGGGGGCCGTCAATGCCTTACAAGCCGGGTTCGCGCATGATTAAAGTGCCGGATGACTCAAAAGTGTATAACATACAGGTTGATGGAACGGTGTGCCATGTGAAGGATGAAAAGGACGCCGCGAAACTGTTCGGCAAGAAGTGGAACAAGAGCGTGGATGACATGTCCGTGTCCCAGTTCCTTGGAACGTACAAACTGAAGGACGCGTGCGTGGTAGCATAAACACGTAAAAGATATACCAAAAAGACCGGCTCACGCCGGTCTTTTGGTTTACAAACACCCACTCTTGACGAGTATGGGATATCACGGTAACATGTAGGGCAGGCCATCAATCAAGAAGAAGGAGGCGGTCATGGCCGACGAAAAACCGGGCGCGGTTCGGTTGCTTACGGAGGCGGATCTCCATGGAGATAACATGTTCGGTAAGTCGCTCGTTGGTTGGGTGCCGACGAGTCAGGGGTACGGCGGTCTCGTGAACCCACGTGGCTTCTCGGCGCTTCGGGTGGTGTTGCAGAAGCCGAATCCGGCGGCTGGTGCGGGAGCAATGGGTGATTTGTACGATCAGCCTATGCTGGTGGAAAATCCCGGCGCCGCCGTGGTGTGTCGTGCAGGTGACCGGATTGGCGTTGTCCGGAATTTCCGGATGGTCGGTCCGCGGCTCTTGGTTGCGAATCCAAGCGACTACGTTGGCACGCTTGATCGTGATGCTCGATGGGAGGAGCTTTTCGCAACACTCGGTGCATGGCGGTACGAACTGCCGCAGGGCATCGCGCCAAAGACTGATGATGCGGAGAGTCTTGAGACGTTCGTTTTGAAGACAGCCAAGATTGAGGCCGGGGAGGAGGGCGGTTTCCATGTGGAGGACGTGCGCATCATCGGCCGCGTGAACGCGAGCCCCACGTTTTTTCCGCATGCGCAGTATGTAGTGGAGGCGCGGATCGTGTCAGTCGGTAGCCAGCAGACCGAAGACCTCGAGATCATCGGCGGAGTGCAGCTTTGCACGTCTGCCGAACTGCGCGAACTCGTTCGCGAGGGCACGCTGGATAACGCGCTCTCGCTCGCCGCGCTTGCGCTTGCGGGCGTATCGTTCTAGGATCGCAGCACCACCGGCTCCACCGGTGGTTTTTTATTATCTACAGTGCATCATTTCCCCTTGCTCACTCGCGAGGAGCTCGTTCGCTCGGGGACTTGGATGGCGCTTCGCTGACGCTCGCGCAATCCTGCGCCTCGCTCGAAAAGACGTGCCTGCGGCAGTCTTTTGGTTTTTGACTGTCCACTTGACGTCGTACAGCAAAAGTAATAAAGTAAGAATGTAATACTTTTCTACCGCGCTATGACCACTGTTGTGAAGGCAACGAGTAAGGGCCAAATCACCCTGCCTGTTATGTGGCGTCGGAAAGTTACCACGGACCGTTTTATTGTTAAGGAAAAGGGGGCCATGCTTGAGATCAGGCCGCTTGATTTAAGAAAGATTGAAGAGGTGCAGCGATACACGACAATTTTCGACACGGTTAGAGATAATACGGGCAAGGGGATTCCAGCAAAGGATTTTCTTGCGATGCTTCGTAGAATCAATCGCTCCCGATAAGATATGGATGCGATTGAAAAGTTACTCAGGAAGATTGACCGGAAGGAATGTGTGAAATTAGAAAGAGCGATTGAACGACTTGTAAACGGTGACCATCGCGGATTATCGGTAATAAAGATAAGCAATACAGAATTTTACCGACTTCGTGTTGGACGATTTAGAATTATATTCCATCGCGACATAAAGAGAGGGGGATATCTTATAGATAACGTAAGATTGCGGAATGAAAATACATATAAAAATCTGTAGCCCGCATCATACAATTTGGCTCGGGGACTTGGATTCGAACCAAGATACGCGGATTCAGAGTCCGCGGTCCTGCCGTTAGACGATCCCCGAATAGTGTCATTGCGAGCGAAGCGAAGCAATCTAATTAGATTGCTTTGTCCTGCGGGCTCGCAATGACTATAGTATCTCTCCTTCAAACGCCGCGGCGACTTCTTGCGCAAGTTCAGAAGCATGCGCCGCCTCGCGGACACGGCATTCAAGTTGCCATGGCGTATCCGTTATACCACGCAATTTCGTTTCTATCAAGTGTTTTGTGCCGTTGAGCATAAGCTGGTCGCGGTAGAGCGAGTAGGGGACTTCAACCACAAACCGCGGGCCGTCCGAAGGAAGGGCGGCGGCGTTTTTGAGCATAATCGCGAGCGACGCGTTGGTTTCCTGGAATTCGGCGGTGAGACGATTGAGGATTTCGGCGGCGGCATCCGCGGACAGTTGTTTGATGTTTACACTTTCGGTTTTTTTGGTTTGATTAGGTCCTTCGACTCCGTCCTGCTTCGCAGGACTTCGCTCAGGATGACTGATGGGGGGTGCTGGCGGTTCGGGGTGACGGGTTGTAGACGCTGGCTCTTCGCGGTGCGTCATCGCGACAATCGCCAACTCAAGCGGCAGTTGCGGTACGGTAGTCTGTTTGAAGAGCGGCATGGCATCAAGAAAGGTTTGAAGTATGCGTGTGAGCCCGGCGGTTCCGTGTGGCGTTCCCGCTTCAGTAAGTTCGGCGCGATGCAGTTCAAATCCCTCAAGATAGGGGAACGTGAGCGCAGGAGCGCAGGTATGCACGAGCGTGGCGCGGAGAATATCTATCATAGCCTTCGTGACGGCCTCAAACGAGATGCCGCGCGCTGCGAGGTCTTGGACAAGCGCCAGCGCATCGGCGCGCTCGCCACGGAGCGTCTGGAGCACCAGCGGGTAGGCATCATGCGTGACCGATGGCGGCAATATGAGCGCCGCCTCTTCAGCGCTGATTTGCTTGCCAAGCGACAGAAGCTGGTCTAACAGGCTCTCGGCATCGCGCATACACCCTTCAGAACGCGCGATAATCGCCGCAAGCACGTCAGGAGCCACGGTGGCGTCTTCCTTGGCGCATAAATCCAGCAGCCGCGCTTGCATGATTTCCGGCGCGATGTGCGTGAACGTGAAGCGCTGACAGCGGGATACGATGGTCGCCGGCACTTTGTGCAGTTCAGTGGTTGCCAAAATGAACACCACATGCGCCGGCGGTTCCTCAAGCGTTTTCAACAGCGCATCAAACGACTGGGGAGAAAGACGATGGACTTCGTCAATGATAAACACTTTGTATTTCAGTTGCATGGGTCGCGCCGCGGCATTTTCAATAATGTGTTCACGCACCATGTCAATGCCGGTGTGCGTGGCTGCGTCCAGTTCAATGAGGTCAATGGCGTGATTTTCTTGGATGGCGCGACAGATGTCGCAGGTAGTATCCGGTTCCGCCGCATCGGCGGCGCGGCCGATGCAGTTGATGGTTTTAGCCAGCAAGCGCGCCGCGGTTGTCTTCCCAACGCCCCGCGGTCCGGAAAACAAATACGCATGGGCAATGCGGCCCGTGCGTATTTCTTGTTGTAGGGTGCGGACAATCGTTGTTTGTCCCACGAGCGCCTCCCATGTCTGCGGTCTATGCGTGCGGTACAAGGCGGGCATAACGGGATTCAGTGTAACAGGTTTCTGTTTTGCCCACAACCGCGGCCCAAGAGCCGCCGTCAACCGGCACCTCAAGGGTGATGGTGTCGCCCGGTGTCACGCGGAAAAAACGGAGCGGCGCGTGGAGGAGGCAATACATTTTTCCGTTTGAACCGGCCGCGACGCCGCTTTCGGTGTCAATGCGCTCAAGGCGGGCCGTGATGGTTGCGCGCGCTACGCGGCTCACCTGTTTGAAGTAT
>ERZ1292629.980-Hain-H43-01um-R1-980-length-30134-cov-9_pt2 | contig 20839 bp, 23 predicted proteins | sample MGYA00564399_ERZ1292629 | MGnify/ENA primary metagenome ERZ1292629 (study PRJEB36523, sample SAMEA6512636) | groundwater metagenome | collected 2019-01-08 | study: AquaDiva: Metagenomics assemblies of 32 groundwater samples | reverse complement strand
GGCGTCTGGGCAAAAGGGCTCTATCTTCCAGGTGAATACCCTTGTTTAAATCCGGTGTGTAAAGGCGCATGCTGCCCGAACAACTACGCTTACGGCTTAATTCTCACCATTGGCACTTCGTTTCGTTAAGATAATAATAAAAATATGTCCATCACTTATCAGCCAAAAAAGAAAAAAAGAGCGCGAACGCACGGATTTCTGAGACGGTCGCGAAAAGCGGGCGGCCGGGCTGTTTTACAAAGACGGAGAAGAAAGGAGAGAAAAAGGATTTCTGTGTAATGATATGTTGGCTAAAAAGTTTCGACTGCCGATTCAATCTTTCGGCAGGCCCGGGTCGAACCAAAAGATTAAAATAGTCCGCAGCGAATATTTCACCGTAAAGTCCAAGCCCAATGATTTGGGCTTCAGCCGTTTTGGAGCGGTTGTCAGCCGAAAGGTTTCCAAATCCGCTGTCCGACGGAACAAAATCAAAAGAATGATTTTCAATTTTGTCCGACTGAATAAATTACACCTGAAACCCGGAAGCGACTTTCTGATAATTGTTTCGCCAAAAACCAGCCAACTCGCTAAAAACGAGATTGAAGAAAAAATCAATTTCTTAATTTCATGATATCAACACTATTTAACGAAATTTTATATCGGCCGCTGTTAAACGCTCTGGTTTTTCTTTATAACACCATTTCTTTCGGCGATTTGGGAGTCGCCATTATTCTTCTAACAATCCTAATCCGGCTGATTCTTTTCCCGCTGTTTTACAAAGGCGCCAAGGACCAGGCAATTATCCAGCGTCTGGCTCCGAAAATAAAAGAAATTCAGAAAAACCACAAGGAAGACAAACAAAAACAGGCAACGGCGATGATGGAGCTTTACAAACAACATAAAGTCAATCCGCTTTCGGGATTTTTATTGCTTTTAATCCAACTGCCGATTTTGATTGCCTTATACTGGGTCTTTTTAAAAGGTCTTTCTGAACAATCGTTTAATATTCTTTATTCTTTTGTCTCTAGGCCAGATACTTTAGACCATTATTTTCTTGGATTAATTGATTTAAGCGCCAAAAATATCATAGTTGTGGTTGCGGCCGCTCTTGTTCAGTATTTTCAAGGCAAACTTTCTCTGCCGAAAAACAATAAACCAACTAAGGATTTGTCTCCGGCTGAAAGAATCGGCCGGCAGATGGTTTTCATCGGACCGGTTTTGACTCTGGTGATTTTATACAATCTTCCCTCGGCGGTGGGGCTTTACTGGTTGACTACTTCGCTGTTTTCGGTTATACAACAGATAATTATCAATAAAAGAATCACGAAGCATGAAGCATAAATTATGGAACAGGTTCATAACACAATTAAAAATCTGATTGAACTGATGGGGTTTGAGGATTTTTCCATTAATATAGAGTCGGAGACGCGTCGGCTTTCGATTTTCATCAATGATAATGACGACTTGAAGAAATTCTTGCCGCAATTCGTGAACAGTTTGGATTGTTTGGTGAGGATTATAAGCCAAAAAGATAACGCCGCCGCCAGCGTCTTCATTGACATCAACAATTACCGCCGAGAAAGAGAGGGGTTGATTTTGGAATTAACAAGAGCGGCTGCCCGAAAATCAGCAGCCGAAAAAAAAGAAATTTCGCTTCCGCCGATGAACGCTTACGAGCGCCGGCTTATTCATTTGGAATTATCCCAACGGCCCGACCTTAAAACCGAAAGCGTCGGCGAAGGAAAAGAGCGCTATGTAATAATAAAGCCGCTGTAATCAACTCAGCATTCTATTGACTAAACTTTTAAATCCCAATTTTTCAAAATAACCGGCGATGTTCGCCTTCGGCAGCCCTTTATACTTTAAATCCTCCAAATTAGCCGATGACAACTCCGCGTCTCGCCGGATTCTTGCTAATTTTCTTGAAAGAAGGGCTTGTTCTTTTGATTTTGCGATTTTCTCGTAGGCCTTTTCTTTTTTGCCGTTTTCAAAAAAATTTTCCAGATTGCCGTATTTTTGTATTAAAGGAGCGGCGGTCTTGGGTCCGATTCCCGAAACGCCCGGGATGTTGTCCGAGGGGTCGCCGACCAGTCCTTTGTAGTCGGGAAGTTGGTTCGGTAAAACTCCGTACCGCCCAATCACGGCCGCTTCATCGTAAATGACGGTCTCGCTCACGCCTTTTTTTAATATCTCCACCGCCACTCTTTCGTTGTCTATAAGCTGTAGAGTGTCCAAGTCGCCGGTAAGAATGATAATTTTCAAATCCGGAACATTTTTAAATTTTTCCACTGCCGCGCCGATTAAGTCGTCCGCCTCAAACCCCGGCGTTTCAAAAAATTTAACATCAAACGCCTCAAAGAGTTTGTGGGCCTCGATGATTTGGGAAACCAATTCGTCCGGCGCCTTGGGCCGGTGAATTTTATATTCATCAAAAATTTTCTTCCGGAAAGTCGGCTCGGGTCGGTCAAAAAAAGCCGTGATATAATCAAACGACTGTTCACGAAAAATTTTCAGCAAGATACTGGCCAGTCCGTAAATCGAGCCGACCGGCTTCCCGCCGGACCCGGTCAGCGGCGGCAAAGCGTGAAAACAACGATGAACCAAAGCATTGGCGTCAATTAGTAAAAGATTTCTCATTTTAATATTTGTGAGAGTTCAATTATCTGTTCTATTGATAAATTTTGCGGCCGATTGTTTAGACTGACGCCGATTGGTCCAAATTTTTTTATTAAAAGATTCTTATCGTCAACAATGCGCCGTAAATTGTTCAAAATTGTCTTCCTCGGTTGCTTAAATAAAATTTTTATAAACGGATAATAGGTTTTAGGTGTTAGGTTTTGGGTTTTAGGCGTTAGGTTTATAATCGCGCTGTCCACTTTTGGTTGAGGCCAGAAATCTTTTCTGGAAATATAACCGGCAATTTCCGGTTCTGCCCAGAACTGAACGCTGGCTGCTAGTAAATTCATCTTCGGCGGTTTGGCGCATATCCGCTCGGCCACTTCCTTTTGGATTGTTAAAACAATCAAAGAAGGTTTAATTTCTAATTCGCCTAAAGTCCGAAACAAATATCCGGTAATATAATAAGGAATGTTGCCTACAATTTTGTAATTACTAATTGGAAGATTGCTAAATTGAAAGATTATTTTCGGTAATATTTTTAAAACGTCGCCTTCAATAATTTCTACTTTTTTATCTAATCTTAAATCTTTAATCTTAAATCTTAAATCTTCTCTTAATTTCTTGTCTTTCTCAATCGCGATTAATTTAAATCTTTTAATCTTTAAATCTTTCAATCTTTCAATTATCGTACCGGTGAGTTCCCCGTGTCCGGCCCCGATTTCAATTATCGTATCGCCGGATTTTAAATCTAAGGCGTCAACGATTTGCCGAATCTTTTTTTTATTGATTAAAAAATGCTGCCCAAATTTTCTCATTTTCTATTTCTATTCCCTCTCTCTTATCCGATACTGGAACGCTTCGGCTAAATGGTTCGCTGAAATTTTTTCCGACTCCTCCAAGTCGGCAATGGTTTGGCTGATTTTCAAAACCCGGTAATAACCGCGGGCGGAAACGAAAGATTTCTCCAAAATATTTTTCAGGAAATTTTCCGCCGAGGCGTCGAAGTTTATAATTTCATCCGCCTGCCGGGAACTCATTTCGGAATTCGTCAGGATTCTCGGTTTGATTTTCTTAAAACGCGCTTCTTGGATTTTCCGCGCTCTTAAAACTTTTTCTTTCATCTCTCCGCTCTTTTTTAAATCTCGACTTGAAGCCCTCAATTCTTCAATTTTTATTCGCGGCACTTCAATTTGAATGTCAATTCGGTCAAGTAGCGGGCCGGATATTTTTTTCTGATAACGAAAAACTTCGTTGGCAGTACAACGGCATTCTTTTTCGGAATCGCCGAAAAAACCGCAAGGACAGGGATTCATCGCCGCTACCAAGGAAAATCTCGCCGGGAACATCAAAACATTTTTCGCCCGCGCCACGCAGACATAACCGCTTTCCATCGGCTGCCGCAACGCCTCAAGCAAATCGCGGCGGAATTCCGGAATCTCGTCAAGAAACAAAACGCCCCGATGCGCCAAACTAATTTCGCCGGGCCGGGGGGTGGCTCCGCCGCCGATAACCGAAACCGGCGAAGCGGTGTGGTGGGGGAAACGAAACGGCCGGGAATTCATAAAAACGTTCTTGCCCAAAGCGCCGGCCGCGCTGTAAATTTGGTTGATTTCAATAACCTCTTCCAGCGACGGCGGAGGAAAAATTGAGGTTAAGGCCTGGGCCAGCATTGTTTTGCCGGCGCCCGGAGGCCCGCTCATTAAAACATTGTGTCCGCCGGCAGCCGCCACCAATAGCGCCCGCTTGGCGTTTTCTTGGCCTTTGATTTCGGAAATGTCGACAAGAGAATTTTCTTCGGTTGGCAAAAATTCGGTCGGCTTTTGAAAAAGAACCGGGCTTCTTTCTTCTAATCGGTCTATTAGCTCGTTGAGGTTCTCCAGCGGCACAATTTTCACGCCTTTAATAATTGCCGCTTCAACGGCATTGCGCTTGGGTAAAAATAAAAAATTAAAACCGGCTTTCTTCGCCAGCTGGGAGACGTTCAACGCGCCGTTAACCGGCCGAAGAATTCCCTCTAAAGAAAGTTCGCCGATGAAAATTTTATCCGAAGCGTCAAAACTTTTTATTTGCTTGGTCGCCAGAAGATAACCGACGGCAATCGCCAAATCATACTGCGAGCCGGTTTTTTTGACGTCCGCCGGCGCCAAGTTAATCGTAATTTTTCTATTTTCTTTAGTCGGCGGTTTTACGCCGGAATTTTTTAAAGCCGAACTGACTCTTTCTTTCGCTTCGTTTAAAGCCCGGTCAGCCAAGCCGACGATGTTAAAAGAATGAAGACCGACGTTGATGTCGGTTTCCACCTCAATCAGTTTTGCCTCAATTCCTTCAAGTTCGGCAGAGTAAACTTTGGATAAGTTCTTTACCATATCAAAATTGAAAATCTTAGGAAGGTTTTTTACATTCTTTACATAGTCGCGATTCAGGATCAACTTTAAGCAAATCCAAAGAAATTTTTTTCCCACATTTTTCGCAGGTTCCGTAAGCGCCTTTCCGAATTTTCCTTAGAGCTGACTCAATATCGGCTAAGCGGTTTTTAAAGGCCTGAATAAGAGAAAAGTGGCGGTTAATTTCCGCTGACTCATCGGTTTCTTCGTCCGGGCCGACGTCGTCGCCAAAATCCGGCAGTTTTTTTCGTTTTTTCAGCCTTAATTCAATCTCTTTCTTCGTGTTTTCCAGCATAATTTTAAATTTTTGAATAATATTTTTATCGGGCATAGTCATTATTTTAACAATCTTTTGAGGGCTTCTTCAAGACCGCGCGGGGACGCGCTTATTGCCAAATAATGAACCGCTTTTGAGTCCACAAAGTTAGTAAACAATCCGTAACTGAGGGCTAAGCCCGACCTCGGAAAGACGAGATAACGTATCGGCTTGCCGCCGACTTCTCCGTTCTGAAACCCTTTTGTGTCCGCCGGACCGGGCGATTGAATGAAAAAATTTTTTAATTCTGTTGATGATTCTATTTGTTTGGTCTGGGTTTGGGCGGTGATAATTATTATTTCCGATTTTAGTTTGGCGATATAACCTGGCCAGGCGCCTTTATCGTCATAATAAAGAAATCCGGTAAAATCCTCTTCAAAAAAATCGGCGGTTTTTAAGGGAAAATCCGGCAACACTTCTTGAAGAAAAAGTTGGAAACTAACCGGCTTTTGGGCGGTTTGAAATATTACTTCTTTAAAAGTGTTGGCCGGTGAATTATCCTGGCTTAATTCGGTAAGAGCGCTTTTTATCGCGGTCAAGTTAACGGTCGCCAGTCTGATTTTTTCAACTTTATCCGCGGGAATGAAAAAAAACGATTGATGAGCCGCGGCGGGAACTTCCGGAGGCGATTCCGTTATTGAATCCGGCGGGGTTTCTTGCGGGATGATTGACGGAAAAATAAAATAATACCCGGCAGCAAATCCCAATCCCGCAACAAATAAAGTTCCTATAATAAGAACGGTTGGTTTTTTTATGAACGGCGTTTTTGCCGGCTGGATGATTTCCGGTTGTTTCTGAAACTGCGGACGCTCGGAAATAATTGAGGTTGGCGTAAAAATCAAATCTTCTTTTTTTGCGGCCGCTGACGGCAAGCCCTCAATTTGGGCTTCCGGCTTCCCCGCCAAAAGTTCGCCGCCGCCTTCTTGGATGGCTTTAATGTCGGATTCCATCGTCCTTATTAAAATTTCCGGCGGCGGAGGCGACGGAGTCCCTTCTTTTGAAACCGACTTGTTTAAATCTTGATTTTCCATATTGCTTACTATATCTATATATAGTATATCATAATAGTAAAATTAAAAATAATTATCCACAGGAAATTAACACATTCACAACTTTTTCTTAATTGACTTAATAATCTTTGAGAATAAAATAAGAACAACCCCAATAGTATGGACTTAAAACAAATTTGGCAAACAACCCTGGCGGAAATTGAACTTCAAATTTCACGGCCGAACTTTTTAACCTGGTTTAAAAACAGTCGTCTAATTGAAAAACGAGACGACGGCGTGGTTTTAATCGGCCTTTCCAACAATTTCACCAAAGAGTGGGTTGAAAATAAATACAATAAATTAATTTTGGGAATTTTGCGCTCGTTGGACAGTTCAATTAAAAAAGTTGAGTATCTTGTGATAACCGAAAAGCAATTAATATTCAGCGCTCAACAAGATGATGAAGCTCAATTAAGTTTTCCGGAATTAAAGATTGATTCCGAAACCGGTCTTCATCCCCGTTATAAATTAAAATCGTTTGTGGTCGGTTCTTCTAATGAGCTGGCGTACGCGGCAACGACCGCGGTTGTTAAGCATATCGGCAAAAAATACAACCCCCTTTTTATTTACGGCGGCGTTGGTTTGGGAAAGACCCACCTTATTCAAGCGGCTGGCAATGAAATGAAAAATTTTTACAAAAATAAAATAAAAATAAAATACATTACTTCGGAAAAATTTGTTATCGATGTTGTTGGGGCGATTCGTAATAAAAGAATGGAGGATGTTAAGAATAAATATCGCAATGTTGATGTTTTAATTATCGACGATATCCAATTTATCGGAGGGAAAGAAGCGAGCGAGATGGAATTTTTTCACACTTTTAATGTTTTACACGAAAACAACAAACAAATAATTATTTCTTCCGACCGGCCGCCAGCCGCCATCCCCACCCTAGAGGAACGGCTCCGTTCTCGTTTTGAGGGCGGAATGATTGCCGACATTACCTGCCCTGATTTTGAAATGAGGGTGGCGATTATTAAAAACAAACTCAATGAAAAAGGCGTTGATTTATCCGATGAAATATGTCATTTAATCGCCACTAAAATACAGAGAAATATCAGAGAAATTGAAGGGGTTTTAAATAGAATGCTCTTTTATAAAGAAGTAAAAAATGTTGATTTTACTATTAAAACAGCGGAGGAAATTATTAATGAGGTTGCTCAGCAATTAGTTAAAAAAATAAGCGCCAATATTATTGTTAAGTCGGTGGCTGATTTTTTTGAACTCTCTCAAGACGCTTTAATTGACCGCTCCCGAAGAAAGGAAATTATCGGGCCTCGCCAAATCGCCGCTTTTCTTTTAAGAGATTTAGTGGGGATGTCTTATCCTGATATTGGGGAAAGATTGGGCAAAAGAGACCACACAACCGCTATTCATTCTTGTGAAAAAATTTCCAAGGAAATAAACATAAATCGGGGTTTAAATAATAAAATCATTTTAATTAAAGAATTAATTTATAAAAATTCTTAAATTAAAATCCACAAGTTTTACCAACATAAATGTTTTAATATTTGAATGTTTAAATGTTTAATTTTGCCTTATTAACAAATTAACAATCTCTACTATAACAATAAGATATTTATAAATTAAATGAAAATTATAGTTTTAAGGAAAAACTTAAAGGATGGTTTGGGGATAATTAGCGGAGTTAAATCGACGAATGTCAATTTACCCATCCTTAAAAATTTTTTAATTGAAACCATTGATAATAAAATAAAATTATCGGCCACTAATTTAGAATTAGCGATTACTTGTTATGTGTCGGGAAAAATTATTGAAAAAGGCGCTTTAACAGTTCCTTTGGATATATTTTTTAATATAATCAATAATCTTTCCGACGAAAGAATAAATATAGAAATAAAAAGCAATAATATAATAATTCAAACAGATAATTATGAGGCTAAAATTCAGGGGATTAATAAGGATGAATTTCCCATTATCCCCCAAATTATAAATAATAAATCTTTTATAGAAATATCCAATCAAGCGGTTATTGAATCATTAAACTCAATAATCAATTCCGCTCAATTTTCTGAAACTCGACCAGAACTTAATGGGGCGTTATTTGATTACCAAATAAATCTCATTAAATTGGCCGCCACCGACAGTTTTCGGTTGTCTGAAAAGATTATTTACGATGACAAATTTAAATCTCCCATTAATAATAATTTTAAATTAATTATCCCATCAAAAACAATTCAAGAAGCGATAAAAGCATTTTCTTCCCTACCCGAAAACACTCAAGCTTATATCTATTTCGAACCCAATCAGATTATGTTTAAGAATGAAAACATTGAAATAATTTCCCGACTGGTCAATGGAGAATTTCCCGATTATCAACCAATTATTCCAAAAACAACAGAAACCGAATTGATTTTAAACAAAGAGAAATTAATTAGCGCCCTAAAACTCACAAGCGCTTTTACCCAGCGGCTCAACGAGATAAAGATTATCATTAAGGAAAACACAAAAAATATAGAGGTTTATTCCTCAAGTCAAGGACTGGGAGAGAATCAATATCTCATCCCAACCAAAATAAAAGGACCGACAACCGAGGCGGTATTTAATTGGCGATTCCTTCTGGACGGCGTTAAGCCGCTAAAAACAGAGAGTGTGTTTTTTGGGTTAAACGGCGGCAATAAACCGGCCTTGATAAAATCCCCCGATGACGGTTCTTATTTATACATTCTTATGCCTATTAAGGCGTAAGGGGTTTCCAGTTTTTTACCGGCTCTTCCCAATTGTAAAACTGGGAATCAATTTCGGGATTCTCTGGAATCGGTCCTAACGGGTCGTTTTTGTCAATGTAATAAAGAATATCGTGAAATTGATTGTCTTCACCGATATAATTCCCGTTAAACATCAATTTTTCAATAAGCGGCAATGACTCGGGCCGATTAAAAAACTCTTCGGGATAATTATTTAGGATTTCATTAAGAAAGGCGTGCCAGATCGGCACGGCCGCCAAAATGCTGCCGGCTTGCTTTTGCATCGGTTTGTTGTCATTATTGCCCGCCCACACGCCAACCACCAAAGACGGAGTATAGCCAATTGCCCAGGCGTCGCGGAAGTCATTAGTGGTCCCGGTTTTCAAAGCCACTTCTCTATTGGGGAAGACGGTTAAATTAAAACTATTTTGGAAAAGAGGCCGGCGCGCTTCTTCGTCAGAAAGAATATTATTAATTAATCTTATATATTGCGGTTCTGCGACTTGCGTTGCTTGGTCGCGATATTGTTCTAAAATCATACCCTGATTGTCTGTTATCCGAAGAATAAACGATTGCTGATGTTTTACGCCTTCTTGGCTAAAAACCGAGTAAGCCCCGACCATTTCAATTAATTTCACTTCGCCGCCCCCCAAAACCAGGGAAAGGCCGAAACGGCTTAAATCGTTCAAAGTGGTGATTCCAAAATCCTGTGAGGTTTTAATGGTTTCGGCTAGACCGGCGAGATACAATACCTTCACCGACGGCACATTAATTGATTGAGCCAGGGCTTGACGAAAAGTCACCGGCCCCTGAAATGTCTGGCTGAAATTCTGGGGATGGAAACAAAGCGGATTTTTATCGGAATAATTTATATTAATCAACGGACAGACATTTATATAAGAAGAAAACTCCGTCGGTAAATCAAAAAGAAAAGTGTCAGGCGTATAACCTTTTTTAAAAGCCGTAAGATAAGCGAATGGCTTAAGAGCCGAGCCCGGCTGTCTTAATCCTTGGACAGCAACGTTGAATTTACCCTCAACGTCTTCGTTAAAATAATCGCGTGAACCAACCAGGGCAAGAATTTGGCCGGTTTTCGGGTCCTGAGCAACCAAAGCCGCGTTTTTCCCTTGGTATAATAATTCATTGCGTTCCGCCCCTTCTCCGACAACTCTTTCGGCGATTTCCTGCATTTTCCAATCCAGAGTGGTTATTACCTTAAACCCGGATTTCTCCACCGCTTCTTCGCCGTGTTTATTAACAAGATAATCGCGAACCATCATTACAAAGTGTGGGGCTTTAATTGAGCCGAGGCCCCGAACGGCGAATTTCGGTTGAGTGTTTTTGGAGCGCTCTTTTTCTTCTTCATCAATAAATCCCAATTCAAGCATCTGTTCCAAAATGTAATTTCGGCGGCGTTCCAGCTCGTCGGCGTGCGGCCCCCAAGGAGAGTAATATGTCGGAGCGCGCGGCAGCGCCGCCAAAGTCGCGGCCTCGGACAGGGTCAGCCCTTTGGCTGATTTGTCAAAATAAGTTTTGGCGGCGGCTTCAATGCCATAAGCGCTGGCGCCGTAAGAAATTTGATTTAGATATAAATTGAAAATCTCATCTTTGGAATAATTGCGTTCCAACCAATAAGCCAAAACGACCTCTTTAATTTTTCTTTCTATGGTTTTTTCCGGCTTCAAGAAGGTATTTTTTGCCAATTGTTGGGTAATAGTTGAACCGCCCTGAGCCACCCTCCCCTCTATAATATTTACAATAAGAGCCCTAAGCACCGCCCGCCAATCAAAAGCCTGATGCGTGTAAAAATTTCTATCTTCAATTGTCAATGTCGCCTTTTTCACGTAATCCGGAATTTCACCAAAGGGAATCACCGTTCTTTTTTCTTCGCCGTGAATTTCGTAAAGCAAAATCTCGCCGGCGCGGTCGTAAATTTTAGTTGATTCTATAATCGGCCGGCTGGCAAATTGCTCGGGATTCGGCAGTTCTTTGGCTATCTTACTTACGGCCGCCAAGCCAAAAAGAGCCAACCCAAGAATCATTAGGAAAAGCAAAAAAATAATTTTTAAAAATAATCTCCTTTTTTTACCCACTGTCTTATTATAAGAAAATTTTTTAATAAAACAAAAATCCGCCCCGCCCTTACGGCTTGCGCCGTAAGGGCGGGGCGGGAATAAATTTTACATCTTTTCAGATTCATCAACTTCATCAATCTCTGCTTCGTCCAGCGATTCAGATTCCTCTTTTGGGTTGCACTTCGGGCAAACGCCGTCGATTAATTCTTCGCGGCAAACAGGACAGACATCGCTTGCTTCTTCGCCTTGCATTTTTAAGGACTTTAACTCTGTAGCAATCATTTGTTTTTAAAAATAAAAAGCGACCTTTATGGTTAATTAAATAATTAAATTGTGGGCGGCGCAGATTGCCGTCGCCAAAGCGTCGCTGACGTCATCCGGCCCCTCAATTTTATCAACATTTAAAATTTTCGCAACCATTCTTCCTACTGCTTTTTTGTCCGCTTTGCCGTAGCCAGTTACCGCGAGCTTAATTTCCGAAGGCGTGTATTCTATTAGGGGTATTTTGCGTCGGCTGATTAATAATGTCAAGACCCCGCGGGACTGGGCAACTTCCAAGCCGGTTTTAAGATTTTTGACGAAAAACAGCTTTTCCATCGCCGCCAAATCAAGTTTTTGCTTTTTAAGCAGTTGAGAGAACGACTTTTCTAAATTTAAAAGCCGCTCGGCTTTATCTTTGGCGATGATTTTCAATAGACCGCTTTTGACAAGCGTTAATTTATTTTTATTTTTTTCAATCAGACCGTAGCCCACCCGCGTGGAGCCCGGGTCAAGACCCAGTATCAACATTTAAGTATTAGTATACACTTCCTGTACTTCGTTTTGTTCCAATAGTTCTTCAATTAGTTTTTGGAGCTTTATTTGAACTTCAGGAGAAATTTGTTGTTTGAATTTTTCTTGCCAGACAGGGCCCGATTCCCCTTTTGCTTGTTCAAAAGCCCAGCGCACGCTGCCCGGGTCGGCCCATTTGGCATCGTTGTCGGATAATATTTTTTTCACTTCTGCCACGGTGCGGTTTTTGTTGTCGGTAATGGCTTCAATCAAAATCGCCACGCCTTCAGGACCGTAGGCCTCCAGCAGTAATTCCTCCAAATTTTCCTTGGCATCAGAGGCGCGGCGAATTGCTCCTTCTATCTTATCCGAAGGCACGTTGTTTTCGCGGGCTTTTTCAATGGCGGTGCGCAGTCGCGGATTAAATTGGGGATTTGGTTCTTGGCGCGCCGCAAGGGCAACGGCGTTCAATAATTTTGAAAACAACTGCCCGCGTTTTTGGTCAGTTAAAGTTTTTTTATGTTTTATACCCGCCCAATGCGAATGTCCGGACATAATATTAGAATCAAGAATATATAATATAGAATAAAAAATAAAGCCCCGACTTCGTAAAGTGCGAAGGCGGGGCGAACTGTCAGTGCTGGATATCCCAGCGAAGAACATTCCAAACCTCGGACTGCCTATAATACCCCGAAACATAGAAGGCGCGATAGGCAGTGCCTACGAGTCTGTCATTATCGTAGGCTCTGATAACAATTGTGGTCTGGAGCCCGGAAGACGATAAATTCCAAACCCCAACCGCCCGATGTTCGCCGGGAGATACTCCGGTCCAAACTAGCCGGCCGTCATGGATGACATCCAACACGAACATTGTCCCGTTCATTACAGTTATCGTAGAGCTGTGGTACGGGACGTTGCTGTAAACTTTTACTCCAGGGCCATAGTAGTAGCCGCCAAAACAGCCCGGAAGAAAAATAAAAATCATAACTATCACCAGTAACAATCTTTTCATCTTACACCTCCAAATGGTTAATGTTTTTTTATTAAAGATTTCTGTCCTATATAATACACCTTTTTAAAAATTTTGTCAAATCAAACGTTGCTACTCATCGCTAAATCCCTTATTCTAATAGCAAGATGCCCACAAAAGACAAGGACTTCGCCAAAATTTTACAGGGAAAGCTCGTTCAGGCGCGCCGGGAGGCCGAAGAGCGTGACGCCCAAAGGCGGGCGGTTAAGAACGATTTGGAGTACATTGATTTGTCAACCGCGCCGATTAATGTTGAGGCGTACGATTTAATTCCCGAAGATTCGGCAAAAAAAGCCAAAGCCGCGCCCATTGAAATCAAAGAACAGCGGCTGGCCATCGTTGTTTATGACCCGGAACTTTCCGAAACCAAAGAATTGATTAATGACTTAAAAGCTAAGGATTACCAGCTGAAAATTTTCGTCGTTTCGTTGAGTAATCTTGAATACGCCTGGAGTTTTTATAAATTTTCCACCAAGAAAACCGAAGAAATTACCGGCCGGGTCAAAATTGACGAAAAAAGATTGGCTGAATTAAAGAGCGGTCTTACAACTTTAGACGGCGTTAAAAGCGCTTTAGACGTTTTGGGGCAGGCCGGCGGCCAAACTGCTCAGATTTTGGAAATTCTTTTGGCCGGCGCGATGGCTAATCGGGCCTCGGACATTCATCTGGAGCCGACAAAACAAACGGTTAATCTGCGTTTGCGAATAGACGGTATTCTCCACGAAGTTTTCGGAAATTTTAAACCCGGCGTTTATTTATATTTGCTTTCCCGCGTCAAACTCCTTTCCGGATTAAAAATTAACATTCATGACGAGCCCCAGGACGGCCGTTTTACCATAAAATTTCCCAACAAGGAAGTGGAAGTAAGGGTGGCCATCGCGCCTTCGGAATTCGGCGAGGTGGTGGTGATGCGTTTGCTTGACCCGGAAACCATCAGCTTGGATTTGCCTGAACTGGGATTAAGAAAAGACGATTTGGAAATTATTGAAAAAGAATTAAAAAGGCCCAACGGGATGATTCTCAACACCGGCCCGACCGGCTCGGGTAAAACCACCACGCTTTACGCCTTCTTAAAACACAAAAAAAGCCCGGAGATAAAAATCATCACCATTGAAGACCCGATTGAATATCATCTGGAAGGAATTGAACAGACGCAGGTTGATGAAGAGGCCGGCTACACTTTTGCCAATGGTTTGCGCTCGTTGATGCGTCAGGACCCGGACGTGATACTGGTGGGTGAAATCCGCGACAAAGAAACAGGAGAAATCGGGGTTCAGGCCGCTTTGACCGGACATCTGGTTTTTTCAACGCTTCACACCAACACCGCGGCCGGCGCCATTCCCCGCTTGCTTGATTTGGGAGTAAAAGCGTCAAGCATCGGCCCGGCGTTAAATTTGATTATTGCCCAAAGATTGGTGCGTCGGCTCTGTCTTGAATGTAAAAAAGAAAAGACAAACCCCTCCAATGACTTAAAAATAAAAATTAAAAACTTTTTAACAAAATTGCCCAAAAGAGTGAATAAAAATAATTTTAAAGAAATTAAAATTTTTGAGCCGGTCGGTTGCCCGAAATGCAACAACACCGGCTACAAAGGAAGAATCGCCATCTACGAACTTTTGTCGGTCGGTCCGGAAACGGAAGAGTTGATTACTTCCCAAGCCGGCGAACCGAAAATCCAGAAATTTGCCTTAGAGCAAGGAATGGCGACGATGCAGCAGGACGGAATTTTGAAAGTTATTTCCGGAATAACGACGCTTGAAGAAGTGGAAGGAATTACCGGACCATTGGAATGGTAAATGGCCGTCTGGCTCTGTGGGCAATTTTTGAAAAGCTCTTAGCAAAGAGAATTTAAGAATTTTTCCGAGGATAGACCCAGTCGCAACCGGGCCGTCCGAAACTAAGAAAAATTCCATAATTTGCCCACAGGGCCAGAAGGCCCGCTTCAGGATAGCCAAAGCATAGCATATTTATTATTTTATGTCAAGAAGGGGTATTTCTAAAATAAATGACGAAAAAATAGACGTTATTCTGCGGCCGAAAACCTGGGAAAGTTATGTCGGTCAGGAAAGAATAAAAAAGAGCCTCAGAATGATGCTGACAGCCGCTAAGAAAAGAAACGAACCAAGCGACCATTTGTTATTCTGCGGCCAGGCGGGTTTGGGCAAGACGACTCTGGCGACTTTGGCAGCCAGGGAAATGAACGCGGGTTTGAAAATTATTAACGGCCCAACCGTAGAGAAAACCGGCGACTTGGTCGCCATTCTTTCTAATCTTGAATCCGGAGACATTATCTTTATTGATGAAGCTCACCGTTTGCCGTCTCAAGTTGAAGAAGTTCTTTATCCGGCAATGGAAGAAAGAAAAGCGCATATTATTATCGGCAAAGGACCGGGCAGCCGGATTCTCTCTCTTGATTTACCCCCTTTTACTTTAATTGCCGCCACCACCAGAACCAGTTTGCTTTCCTCGGCTTTGCGTTCGCGATTCGGCGCGACCTTTCGGCTGGAATATTACGAACTTGATGAGATTGAAGAAATAATTCGTCGTTCAGCGGAAATTTTAGGCGTAAAAATAGAACCCGAGGCGGCCTCGGTAATTGCCAAAACCTCGCGTTTTACTCCGAGAATCGCCAATCATTTGCTGAAGCGCTGTCGCGATTTCGCCGAGGTGAATAATTTAAGAAAAATTGACAGCCGGGTTGCCCTAAAAACTTTGGAGCTTTTAGGTATTGATGAATTCGGGCTTGAGCCGTTTGACCGGAAATTTATTGGAATGATTTTGGATAAATTCAGCGGCGGTCCGGTCGGACTAAGCGCCTTATCAGCCGCCTTGGGAGAAGAAAAAGACGCTATTGAAGAGGTCTACGAGCCGTATCTGATAAAAACCGGCTTTCTTCAGCGGACTTCCAAAGGACGAGTGGCGACAAAGGAAGCGCGAAAACACTTAAAAATAAGCAAAGCGAATGATAATCAATGAATTTCTTCCCAATCCAGTCGGCAAAGATACCGACGCTGAATGGATAGAATTGTTTAACAACGGCGAATCAGAAATCAACCTTTCCGACTGGCAGCTCAAGGACGCCTCGGGGAAAACTTTTATTTTTCCCAAAGAAATAAGAATAAGACCGGGAGATTACGCAATTTTTAATTACAAAACAACAAAAATTTCCTTAAACAACGACGGCGAAACGCTTTTCCTTTACGACCGGAGTGGAAACTTAATTGATAAAGCTGAATACGTCGGCACCGCGCCAGAAGGCAAAAGTTTGATACGGCAAGGAAATAATTTTGTCTTTGCCAGTCAGCCGACTCCGGGCAAAGAAAATATCTCTGTCCTTAACGCCGAAGAAAAACCCGTCTCCGAAAACTTAATCAACCAAAATTCCGCTATCGTATATAATAGCGGCCGACTGCCAGGCGCAAATTTTATTTTGCTCGGCTTGGGAATCGCTTTATTTTTGGCTTTGGCTTCAATTTTAATAATTAAAAAATTGGATTTAAACAATGAATAATTTGAAAACTTTTTCCGTCGCTCAAACAAAAAACCTCGCCCGCCTTTTATATAAAGAAATTTCAAAAAAGCGGCTTAAAACAAAAGGTGCTTTGATAATTGCTTTAAGCGGCGATTTGGGAAGCGGGAAAACGACCTTTGTCCAGGGATTTTTGAGAGCCGCCGGAATAAAGAAAAAAATCACCAGCCCGACGTTTGTTTTAGTTAAAAGATTTAAGAATATATACCATATTGATTGCTATCGCGTTCAGCAAGCCGGAGAACTAATAAAATTAGGGCTGAAAGAAATATTTAAAAATCCGCAAAATATCGTTTTAATTGAATGGGCGGAAAAAATAAAAAGAATTCTGTCGAAGGACGCGATTTGGATAAAATTCAAGCACGGGGGAAAAATAAACGAAAGGACGATAATATTTAAGCAATATTTTCGTAATATTTAATATTATAACTTTTCTCCTTTACTATCAGCGCCAATAAATCAATTCGCCAACCCCTCTCGTCTTTAATCAATTCCGGATAATGGCCGGCGTATAAAGAAGCGGCCCTTTTTAATTTTTGGAGTTTGGCTTTTGTTAATTGTTCTTCTGGTTGAAGCCCTTCTTCGGCGGCTTGCTCTGAACGGAATTGGAGGGTTTTCACTTCCACAAAAACCAAAGTTCTGTCCGGCGCTTTGGCGATAATATCCAGTTCTCCCCACGGCTTTCTGAAATTACGTTCAATTATTTTATAATCGTTTTCAAGCAAAAAATCGCAGGCGATATTCTCGCCGAATTTGCCGAGTTGGAATTTGTCCATTTGGTGGGCGCACTCCGATTCGAACGGAGGGCCTTCGCAGTGTAAATGCGACGCTCTAACCAACTGAGCTATGCGCCCTCTTTTTTATTGCTATTAAAGATTTTTTGGAAAAGATTTTCAAGAACGATAATTGCCAACAAAAAGATTGTTAATAAAACAGCGACCGCTTTGAGGTCTTTTTTGAGAATTTCGGTTTTTTGGGCGAAAACGAAACCGAGAGAAATAAAAGTGGTTGTCCAGATAAAACCGGCTGGCAAACTATAGCGGATGAATTTTTTGAGAGGCGTTTTGACGTAACCGCTGGCAATTAACACGAACCTATTCAAATTCCAGGCGAATTTTGAAACAAAAATATAAAGCTCGTTGTTCTTTTGAATTTTTTCCAGAAACGGCTTTATTTTTTCCAAATTAAAGAACAAGAGCTTTTGCCTTTCTCTTTCCGCCAGTTTTTTCCCAATCAGCCAATAGACAATATCGTGAATAATAACCGCCCCAAAAGCGATAAAAAGGGTGTCAAAGAAGTCAAGATGCCCGCCGCGAATTAAAATCCCCGCCAAAATTAGAATCAGTTCGCCTTCAATAAACATCCCCAAAAATATCGCCAGATAGACGAAAACGCGATGAATTTCGGAAAAATTAATAAGCAGGGATTCAATCATAGGCGAGTGTGCGCGTGCTTGGACTCGAACCAAGAACCGCCGAGGTATAAGCTCGGTGCTCTAACCAGTTGAGCTACACGCGCATCGGTTTTAGCCGGAAACTTTTTATCAACGCTTCAAATTCTTCTTTTTCTAAAGTTTCTTTTTCAATCAGTTGTTTGGCAATGGCTTTTAAGGCGTTGCGTCGGGATTTGATGATTTTTTCCGCTGTTTTCCGCGCTTTTTCAATAAACCCTTTAACTTCTTTGTCAATTTCCGCGGCCACTTTTTCCGAGTAATCTTTTTCAGTCGCGATTTCCCTGCCGAGAAAAATCAGGTCCTGAGTTTTTCCGTAAGTAATGGGACCGAGTTTTTCACTCATTCCGAATTTTGTTACCAACTTTCTCGCCAATTCCGAAACCATTTGCAAATCATTGGAAGCGCCGGTAGAAATATCGCCGAAAGTGATTTGCTCGGAAACATATCCGCCTAACATCACCGCCAAGTCAGTCATAAACTGAGATTTTGTCCGCAGATAGGTTTCCTCGATTGGCAGTTTTAAAGTATATCCTCCGGCCCGGCCGCGCGCAACAATGGAAACTTTCTGAACCGGGTCGGCATTCGCCAAGCTGGCCGCCACCAAGGAATGTCCGGCTTCATGATAAGCGGTTATTTCTTTTTCTTTGGTTGACAGCACCCGCGAGCGGCGTTCCGGTCCGAGCAGGACTTTTTCAATGGAATTAAAGGCGTCTTGCTGAGTGATATGCGATTGATTTTTTCTGGCTGCCCAAATCGCCGCTTCGTTCATTAAATTAGCCAAATCGGCGCCGGAAAATCCGGGCGTGCGAATCGCGATTTTTCGGAAATCAATATCTCGGGCCAATGACTTTCCGCGACCGTGGATTTTTAGAATTTCTTCGCGGTCGTTAATGTCCGGCAGGTCAAGCACAACTCTTCGGTCAAATCTGCCGGGCCGAAGAAGCGCCGAGTCGAGGACATCCGGCCGGTTGGTTGCCGCAACGACGATTCTCGTGTCATCTCTTTCAAAGCCGTCCATTTCAACTAAAATCTGATTCAGGGTCTGTTCTCTTTCATCGTGGCCGCCGCCAAGACCCGCTCCTCTTTCGCGGCCAACCGCGTCGATTTCGTCAATAAAAAGTATTGCCCGGCCGGCTTTTTTAGCGGTTTGGAATAAATCACGGACGCGGCTTGCGCCCACTCCGACAAACATTTCCACAAACTCCGAACCGGAAATATGAAAAAACGGCACGTTGCTCTCGCCTGCCACAGCCCTTGCCAACAAGGTTTTTCCTGTTCCGGTTGGGCCGTAAAGCAGAACGCCTCTGGGAATGCGCGCGCCAATATCCAGATATTTTTTCGGATTTTTAAGAAAATCCACCACCTCCATCAATTCTTGTTTGGCTTCCTGAAGGCCCGCGACATCCTTGAAAGTAATCCGGTCCTTAAACTGGCTGAAAAGCCGGATATTGGCTTTACCGAAAGTAAAGGCCTGACTCATTCCGGTGCGCGCCTGCCGGAACATCAGCCAGAAGAAAACGCCGATGATTAAAAGAGGCAGAAGCGAAGGAATTAAAATACTGAGCCAGTATTGCCAGCCGGATTCGTCTTTGATTTCCAAGCCGACCTTCTGGAGAGCTGTTGAATCAACGCCGTAATTTTTCAAGGTCTCAGACAAGCCGGCCTCTGTTTCTTTTTTAGAAATCGCTTTCTCGCCGTTTTTTAATTCAATGTTCAAATCATTACCGCTGACAATAACTTTGGAAACCTCGCCGCTGTTTATTTTGGCAACCAACTGGTCAATACTTAAAACCGTTGCCGGTTTCTGTTCCGTATAAAACAATGAAAAAATAAACGCGATTAGCAAAAGCGTCGCCATCGCCCAAAAAATGTTTTTGGATAAAGTTTTCATCATAAGGTACGACTACATTATATTATAATATAGACCGGTGTCAATTTTTTTAAAAAAATAGGGCCAGTCGTAAAGACCTGGCCCTTTCTGCCGCGAGAAGAAAGGAGGTTTACTTCTCGACTTTGGGGGGCTCTCAAGCCCGGCTGACTGCTCCTTGAGAGATGCTACGAGCAGGACAGCGGGGATTAGCCACCCGCCAAAGATTTAAATCTGAAAAGCGAATTCCTCTTGAACCCCCAAGAGATCGAGTAGTCGCTGGATCCTTCTGTAAAGTTCGTCCACTAAATGGACGGCTTTTCTTCTTATTTTTACCGCCTGAGTTTTTAATTGCCTGATAATTCTCAGGGCAATCTCTTTCAGGTCGTCGAAAAATCTTGAATGTCTAACCTCCTCTTTGGTATGACAACAATCCATTCGGAGTGCGCGGGCAATGCTAATTATTCGCTCTGTTTCTTTTTTTACCTCTTTTATTGCCCACCTCTGATGGCAAGAATTATCACAGAAGTACACCTCCTGGTCGTCAATCTCAATCGCCTGATGTCTAAAAGACGGCACCATTATAAAACAACTGGCGCATGGCCCGGGAGATTTCATTGCTGGCTTGGTATTTCCGAAGTGCTGATAAAAACCTTCCAACTGTGGCATCTCTTCCTCCTTTTTCTAAAAAACCGATATAATTTATAATTCTACCTACTGCCTACTTCTTCCTAACTGCCAATTAACCATAAAATAAGCTCTATACGCCTCACCCCCTTTCAAAATTGTAAGAAACTATTTCTATTATATTCCCAATCAAGGTTCTTGTCAATCCCTCTTCATCTTCAGAAAAATCCTTTTTTCCTGCGGTCTTATTGAGTCAATTATAAACCGGTATTTTTTGCCGATTTCCAATTGCTTTTGCATTTCTTCAACATTGCCAAATTCGGAAACATGAATTATGGCTTGAAGGTCATGTTCAAGGTTTATCACGGCGCCGAACGGATTTAATTTACAAACTTCGCCGCTAAGTTCCTGTCCTTCCTTGAATTCTTCTCC
>ERZ1292629.1676-Hain-H43-01um-R1-1676-length-20843-cov-18_pt1 | contig 20843 bp, 22 predicted proteins | sample MGYA00564399_ERZ1292629 | MGnify/ENA primary metagenome ERZ1292629 (study PRJEB36523, sample SAMEA6512636) | groundwater metagenome | collected 2019-01-08 | study: AquaDiva: Metagenomics assemblies of 32 groundwater samples | reverse complement strand
GTTAAGTGGCATAACAGCGGTCTCCAAAACCGCGGTCGGGGGTTCGATTCCCTCATTCCCCGCCAGTTAAATCATCAAGTAAATAAGGGATAATTTTACCCCGACAGGTGGGACGCTCGAACCTATTGCAATAATTAGCCAAAGGTTTTAGGATATAAACGTATGACCAAAGAAATTCGTGGGGACACTGCAACTCCCGAGGAATGGAGACAAGCTAATGAAAAATTAGGGGATTTAGAATATGCTGGAACTACTGTTGATAAATTGGAAAATCTCAAATCAGTTTATGACGTATTAACTCCTGAACAGAAGAGCCGTCTGCGCGAACTTATGAAAGGCGTAATTTCTCTTTTGGGGTGATGATAGCAGTGTTGAGTGATAGCTTCGGAATAAAAAAGCCGTCGGTAGTAGTCATCCAATAGGTTCTAACATCGTCCACTACTCCCCGCAGAACCAAAAATGGGACGGCATTACGCCGTCGCTCTGGAAGCGGGCTTTTTGTCGGCTTGACACAATTTATTGGTTTGCTATACTGACTTCAAGCTCCAAAGACCGTAGGCAAGCACAACCCTCCTTCGCGTAAAGCTACTGAGGGCGCAGTAAGACCTACCGAGGAAGCGCTAGTTTTTATGGTCTTTGCGAGAAGGCCGTTTTTTATTAGATTTTCTTAACGAGCTTGAGCGAGTTTAGAAAATCAATAACCCCCTCACTCGAAAAGCAAATATGTTCTATTTCTACGTCTTGCAGTCACTAAAAGACTTAGATTTGTACTTCGGCTATACCGAAGATTTGCGGGAGCGCGTAAAAGAACATAATGCTGGTAGAGTTGTGTCGACAAAAAATCGGCGTCCTCTCGAGTGCGTATACTATGAGGCATATAAGTCGAAAAAAGACGCTCGAGAGCGGGAACGGCAAATCAAAAGGAGGGCAAAAGCGTATATCAGTTTAAAACGTCGGTTTAAGAACAGCATTAATCTTTGATTTTCGAGTGAGGGGGTGCTCAATTTTGTAGTTGCTCAAACTGCGTTTAATAAATTAAACTTGTTTTCACAAACAAAATAGGCATGCGTACAAAAGCACAAAAACAAGAAGACCTTAAAAAGGGGCGCGAACTTTTGGAGAAGTCGCAGGCCCTGGTTTTTGTCGATTTCACAAAAGTTTCGACCCAAGGATTGCGCAAACTCCGCGCAGACCTTAAAGCCGCGAACGCGAAGCTCTTCATCATCAAAAAGCGTTTACTCTCTTTATTGCTCAAAGAGAAGGGGATAGAGTTCGACACAAAGGCGCAAAAATTATCTCTCGGAGTTGTCTTTTCCGAGAGCGATTCAGAAGCTGTGAGTGGTCCTGTCTATAAATTCTTCGCAGGGCTTGAGGTTCCCGAAGGCGGCGCGAAGGATATGTGGGCGAAGCACATTATTGGCGGTTACGATGTAAAAGCAAAAGCGCCGGTTTCGGCGGAACAAATTGTTTTCATCGGCAAACTGCCGCCGCGCGAAGTTCTTTTGGCACAGCTTTTGGGAATGCTTGCCGCGCCGTTACGAAGTTTCATGTATCTTGTTCAGGAAAAATCAAAACAGCAAACGCAATAAAATAGCTAAAAAGGTCGTTGCTAACGCAAGCAATTCAAAACTACAAATTTCATACGAATCTACAAACCGTTTTTCGTGGCATTCGAATGTATTTGTAGTTTTGCATCGCGCATATCAATGGACAAATTCCAAGATTTAATTTCAAAAATAGAGTCCTTGACCGTCGGCGAAATGGCCGAGCTCGTTAAGGCGCTCGAAGAAAAGTTCGGTATCTCTGCCGCAGCGCCGGTTGCTGCAGGAGGCGGCGGCGGTGCGCCCGCAGAAGAGAAGGACGCGTTCAATGTGGTGCTTAAAGCCACGGGAGACAAGAAGCTAGAAGTTATCAAGGCAGTTCGCGAAGTAACAACCCTCGGATTAAAGGAAGCTAAGGATCTGGTTGAAAGTGCGCCAAAGAATGTGAAGGAAGGCGTAAAGAAAGACGAAGCGGAAACGATCAAAAAGAAACTCGAAGCCGCGGGAGCTAAGGTTGAAATCCAGTAAACAAAAAAGACGCTCTTTCAATGGGCGTCTTTTTATGTATCTAGGGTTTTTGATTGTTGTGCACCTTGTTGGGATCGAACCAACGGCCTTCCCGATGTGAACGGGACGCTCTACCACTGAGCTAAAGGTGCAAGTGATATAAAGAAATATACTCGAAAACTTCGGGCCTGTGAATAACTTTACGGGCTCTTTTGTTTTTTGCTCGAAAATCCTCGATTTTTGAACGGCATTGGCTCGCCAAGGACCGTTTGCACAATATTGTTTGGCAGACGGAAGTGGGGTAATATTAAAGGGAAGTGGGGAGTTGTGGATAAAAGTGTGGATAACCACCCCTTTCTGTGGATAACTGTCGCTCGCACTTTGATTTTTGAGAACCGAGCTCGATTCGTTCCAGCGGCGAATCTGCTCTGCATCTCGCGCTGACGAGTCCCGCCTTGCGGGACACCAAGCTCGTCAGCGCTCCGATAGCTTCTCAAAAATCAAAGTTCTCGCTTCTATATTCCAAATTCTAAATTCTATGCTCCTCGGCGAATACCAACACAATTTAGATCAGAAAGGTCGGGTGGCGATGCCGGCGAAATTCAAGGAGAAGCTCGCGGCCGGAGCCATTATCACAAGAGGCATCGATGAATGCCTTTTCGTTTTTGCGAGCAAGGAATGGGATGAGTTGGCGAAGAAGCTTGTCTCCTTGCCGCTTGCCCAGGCGAATTCGCGAGCGTTCGTTCGTTTGATGCTTGCCGGCGCGATGGACGTGTCGCTCGACGGACAAAGCCGCATCCTCGTTCCTGATTATTTGAGAAAGTATGCCGGCTTGAATAAAAAAGTAATTATTGCCGGTTTGTACAACAGAGTTGAGATTTGGGATGCGTCGCGATGGAACGAATACAAGAAAAAAACCGAAGGCGCATCGGAGGAAATAGCGGAGAAGCTGGGAGAACTCGGGATTTAATCAGCGAATAGCGAATAATTTCCGAATTTACGAATTCGCAAATTCGCAATGAAATTCGTTATTCGTTGATAATGCAGCACACACCAGTTCTTTTAAAAGAAGTCATAAAGTTTCTTGATCCGCGGCCGGGAGAATTCATTATCGACGGAACAATAGATGGCGGAGGACACGCAACCGCGATTCTTGAGAAAATCACATCGCGAGGAATTTTCTTAGGTCTCGATTGGGATAAAAATATATTGGATAGTGCGCGTAAAAGAATCGCGGAAATCCGAAATTCTAAATCCGAAATTCTAAACACAAAAATTGTTTTGGAGCAGGGCAATTACGCCGATTTGCCGGACATTCTAAAGCGGCAAAAACTGCCCAAGGCAGACGGATTGCTTCTCGACCTCGGATTTTCTTCCGAACAACTCGAATCATCCGGCAGAGGATTCAGTTTCGAGAAAGATGAGCCGCTCATCATGACCTACAGCGAAGAAAGACATCCGGTTGCTCAAATTCTTCGAGAACTAAAAGAGAATGACCTTGCCGATGTAATTTTTCAATTTGGCGGCGAACGAATGTCGCGCAGGATCGCGAAAGCGATCAAAGAGCGCGGAAAGCGCAAGCCGATAATGACGAGCGGCGAACTTGCGGAAATCGTAAGAAGCGCAGTTCCAAAAAGTTATGAACGCGGGCGCATTGATCCCTCAACAAGAACTTTCCAAGCATTGCGCATTTACGCGAACGACGAATTAAAAAATCTGGAAATGGCACTGCAAAATTTGCCGAATGTTTTAAAAACCGGAGGAAGAGCGGTGATCATAAGTTTTCATTCTCTCGAAGACAAACTTGTTAAAAATTACTTCAGAGATTACGCAAAAGCCGGCAAGATGGAGATATTAACAAAAAAACCGATTACGGTGAGCGAGGAGGAGATACGCGCAAACGCTAGAAGCCGTTCCGCCAAATTACGCTGCGCGCAATTTACACGAAGTGCCGCTAATACATAACGAAATACCGCTAAAATTCGTGATTCGCGGAAATTAGTCAAATATTCGTGGTCATTAGTGCAGTCATCGAAGATGACATATATTCAACCAAACAAGCGAACTTTAATAACAAAAATGCTTTTAATGCTCGTCGCCGCAGCTGTTTTTGCCGCGCTATGGCTCGTTATTTTGTATAATTCAACAGTTGACCTTGAGCACGGCATAGTAAGCATGCGTGGGGATATCAAATCATTGCAGGCGGAAAACGCCGAGCTTAAGGAAGGAATATACGCGCTTTTCGATGCGGCGAATTTCAAGAAAAATGTCGGGAGCGACCTCGTGCAGGACAAAAATCCCGAATATATGGAAGTGGGTGCCGGTGAAAAGTTAAGTTTGGGCCTTAGAAATTAGGATATATGGGCAGAAGCAAAATCAAATGGTATTTCGTCTCGCTTTCATAGCACTGTTTATTATTGCCGGCTATACGCGGGTACTTTTTCAGCTTTATGATTTGCAACTTGTCGAAGGAAACCAATTTCTTGTCCGAGCCGGTTCGGAATATCTTGCCTTGAGATTCTTGCGCGCCAATCGCGGCGCGATCTATTTTACCGATAAAGACGGAAATTTGTTGCCCGCGGTCTTGAACAAGGAATTTCCCTTGGTTTACGCCGTTCCTTCGGCGATCGACGATGCGGAGGAAACAGCTAATTTACTCGCGCCAATTTTAGAGCGTCCAGTCGCGGAATTGATCGCGGCCTTTTCCAATAAAGAAGATAAATACGAACCTCTTGTGCGCAAAGCCGAACCAGAATTGGCTGACGAAATTTCCGCGCTTCGCATAAAAGGAATTTATGTCGAAGGAGAGCCGGGAAGATTTTATCCGCTCGATTCTCATGCGGCGCATGCTTTAGGATTTGTTTCTCCGAAGAGCGATGATATCGGCGACATCGGCCAATACGGACTAGAATCTTTTTACGAGGAATTATTGCGCGGGTATCACGGCGAAATAATCGACGGAGAGATCGTGCGTCCCACGGCGGGGAAAGATCTGGTCTTAACGATCGATCCGAACATCGAGATCGAAGCCGAGAAAATTTTAGGAAACCTTGTGCATGATTGGAAGGCGAGTGGAGGAAGCATCATAGTGATGGACCCGAATACGGGAAAGATCCTGGCGATGGCGAGCGCGCCGAATTTCGATCCGAACAACTACAGCAAGTTTCCGGTCGGCAATTTTTTGAACCCGGTTACCCAGGAGATCTATGAACCAGGTTCGGTGTTCAAGGTGATAACTATGGCCATCGGCATAGATACCGGGAAAATAACTCCCGACACGACATATTATGACTCGGGCAGTGTTACCTTGAATGGCTGGACGATAAAAAACTACGATCTCGATAAGCATGGACCGTATGGCAGAGTGACGATGACGAACGTTATCGAGCACTCGATAAACACGGGCGCGGTTTTCGCTGAGCGCGAGATAGGAAGAGATCTTTTCACGGAATATCTGCATAATTTTGGATTTTCCGCAAAAACAGGGATCGATTTGCCGTCGGAATTGCCCGGTGACCTCGGCCGCTTGAACCCAAAGGAAAGGGATGTGGTCTTCGCGACGGCTTCTTACGGTCAAGGAGTAGCGGTGACGCCCATCGGCCTTATTAACGCGATGGCGGCGATCGCGAATGGGGGAGTGCTCGTCAAGCCCTATCTTAACGCCGCAATAGAGCCGGAGATCGTGCAAAGAATTGTGAGCGTGGGAACCGCGCAAAAAACTTCCCAAATGATGGTTTCAGCTGTTGATAATGCCGGCGTGGCGAAGATCAAGGGATACGCGATTGCGGGAAAGACGGGCACGGCATTTGTACCCGACTTTCAATATGGAGGTTATACTGAAAAAGTAATCAATACCTACGTGGGTTTCGGACCCGCCTGCACCGAGGTTGCGGCGGGCAAGCCTGTTTGCGATCCAAAATTCATTACTTTGATCAAGCTTGATGAGCCGGAAGGAGCTCCCGTTGCCGCGCTAACTGTTGTGCCCGCTTTCCGGGATTTGGCGCAGTTTATACTGAATTATTACGATGTGCCGCCGGACAGATTGTAGTTTATAAGTTTGTAAGTTGATAAGTTTTAAGTTGAAATTACAAACTTAAGCGTAGCGCAATTTATAAACTTAAAAACTATGCTAAAAACTTTACGCTGGACCCTTGCCCAGCTTGCGCAACTCACCATTGCGCGTTTTCGGCCTGGAATAGTCGGCGTGACGGGCAGTGTCGGGAAAACTTCGACGAAGCTCGCGATCGAGGCGGCGCTTGGCCGCGAAAGAAGGGTGCGCGCTTCGCGCGGGAATTTAAATAATGACCTCGGCCTTCCTCTTGCCATATTGGGCGATTGGAGCGATAGCGAACTGAAACTCATTAGCCGCGATACTCCGGCGCACACAGCCCGCGTCCGCAAACTGTTTTTTTGGTGCAAGGTTATCATCGTTTCATTTTTCCGCGCGCTTTTCGGCTCGCGTTCGGAGTACCCGGAAATACTCGTTCTCGAATACGGTGCCGACCGGCCCGGGGACCTCAGATATCTTTTGGGCATTGCCCGCCCCAACATCAGCGTCATAACCGCGGTGGGGGACATCCCCGTGCACGTTGAGTTCTTTGCCGGGCCGGAAGAAGTGGCGCGCGAGAAATCGCGGCTTATCGAGCATCTCCCCGTCGCCGGTTTCGCGATCTTGAACTACGACGACGCGACCGTGATGGACCTCAAGGAAAAAACGCGCGCGCACGTGATGACATTCGGCTTCGGCAAAGGCGCGGAAATAAGAATTACGGGCTTTGAGAACCGTTCGGAAGAAGGCCCGCTTCGCCGCAGCGTGAGCGAGGCGAGCAGGCCCGCTGGCATTGCTTTCAAGTTGGAATATGGCGGCAGTTTTGTACCTGTCCGTCTCGATAAAGTTTTTGGCAGGGCGCAGGCATATGCCGCGGCGGCGGCCGCCGCGGTCGGATTCGTTTTCGGAATGAATTTAGTGAGAATTTCCGACGCCTTGCGCAGCGCTTACAAACCGGCTCACGGGCGGATGGAACTCATTGCCGGCATAAAATATACCTACATCATCGACGACTCGTATAACTCTAGTCCTTATTCGATGCACTCGGCATTGGATACTTTGAAAAGTTTGCCTGGCAGGCGCAAGATAGCTGTTCTGGGAGATATGCTAGAGATCGGAAAATACGCCATCGAAGCGCACGAACGTGCTGGCCGGCTTGCGGCAAAGATCGCGGATATTTTGATAACCGTGGGGCCGAGGGCGAAATTTATTGCCGAAGAGGCCAAAGCAAACGGTCTGCGCAGGAACAAGATCTATTCCTTCGATACGGCTGAAGAAGCAGGGAGAGTACTTCAAGACATCATGCGCAAAGGCGACTTGGTTTTAGTTAAGGCCTCGCGCGCGATCGGCCTCGACAAGGTGGTGGAAGAAGTGAAGGCGTTTTAAAAGTATTCGCGAATATCGCGAATAGCCGATTAATAATGCGAATTATCGCCATGTTTTTGAGTTGGAAAACCTGATTTGACAAAAATAGCCATCTCATGTTACAATGTAGGCAGTTCGTATCAAATCAGCTGGGAGAACCACCAGCTTAATAAAACGGGTTACGTCCCTGCTTTACACTGCAATAGCTTAATCGGCTAAAGTGTGTGTGGATGCGGGGAGGAAGGAGGCAATATGGGAATGAGCCAGAAAGTCACGATCGAAGGTCTGCAGTCGAAGGTCAGCGAGTGCACAAAGTTCCTCGAGGAGACGGCCCTTCGGGCGGCTCACCTCGGGACCCTCTACGGTGCCTTCGAGGTTGTGAACTCGAGGGTGAGGAGCAAGCTTCCCGAACCGCAGTTGGTTTATCTGCTGCGGAGTATCGGCATCGATCCGTACGACGAGGAACAAGTAGAAATGCCGGTAGGTGAAGATGAGACCGAAACGAAGATCGTGAGGACGCTGAAGCCCCTTGATGGTCTTCGCGAAGTCGTCACAATCGCTCACCAGGCACTCCAGGCCGAGCGCGACTGGCAAATCCGTGCCCGGAGCGAAGTCGCCCGCACCCGGCGTTCTCTCCGCCGCGCGGAGCGGCGCAAGGTACGCACCTTCGACGCCGAGCGCTACAGCGGCGTTCGCATCGTCGGCGGTGGCTGCAATTCGGGACCGAAGAGCGGCATGTACGACTCGCTCGAGGCATTCTCCGGGCGTGGCGGCAGTCGCAAGGCGCAGCCGCAGAAGAAGGAGAAGAAGTCTCGTGGCAAGCGTAGCAGCTTCGGGGCCTAAACCCATCAAGACCCGGGCCAGTGCAGAGTTGCACTGGCCCGCATTTTTTTGTAAATTCAACTTATTGCCGCTATCGTCTAGCCTGGCCTAGGACGCATGGTTCTCATCCATGTAACCCGGGTTCGAATCCCGGTGGCGGCACGAGCAAAAGAAAAAACACCATTGCGGTGTTTTTCTTTTGTCCTAGCCCTAAAGGATTCGAACGAGGGGTGGGCCGGAGGGGAAACTCGGTGTCCCCTCCGTGTAGGAAGACCGCGTAAGCGGGAGTTAGAAACCGAGGGTGTCTAAAGCGCAGGCCTAAGGCCAAGCAGTGAGATTCCCGGTGGCGGCACGAGCTTGTAGGTAGTTTCGAAATGTACGATAATCCAAGAAGATATTTCCATAAGGAGTGGCGAGATGGACGGACCAGTCATTGACCGTTTTACTGATTTCTGTGAGGCGTGGACTTTTTTGACTAGCCACAACATCTTTAGCGATGCCATGGGCACGAACCGTTTTTGGCCCGATTGTTTCAGATATGAAATCGATTTTTCTTCACCGGACTATGTTTCCGTGAGAGGCGAAAGATGGTTTCTGGCGCATGAGCTTTCCGAAAAGGAACAGATGAAATATCCTTTTGGTTTGCGCGCTCCGGACGAGTATTTGATATTCAAGGCGTCGAGTGTTGAAGCGGCCGTTATCAAATGTGCAACCCTGGTTTACCGCAAGCACGGCGATAGTATCGAAAACACACAAGCACCCAAAAAGGAAAAGCAGCTCTAAGAGCTGCTTTTTAACATTTCCGCAACATATTTCGCGATAGCCATAGAAGATGAGAGTCCCGGCGATTCGATACCGATGAGATTTATGAAAAGTGGTGAACGTCTCTCCATCTGAATTATAAAATCTGTTTCCTCCGCTTCGTTCGTCGTTTTCGGCCTGATGCCGGAGTATGCCCAGACAAGGTCTTTTGCTTCGATTTCCGGTACGAAGCGCCGGGCGGCGGCAAGAAATGTCGCGACTGGCGTCTTGTCCTCCTCGTAGCAGTCCTTGCGCGGCACCGGCCTTGCGTTCGGGCCGATGTATAGCCGCCCGTCCACTCGCGGGCTGAAGTGGATGCCTTTCCCTGGAGAGTTGTGGGCAACGACCGGGTATATTAGACGTTTTGTAAGCCGGGCTTTTTCGCCAACGACTTCATAATACTCGCCACGCCACGGGTAAATTTTATACTGATTGAACCCGGCAAGGCGTGCGATTTCATCAGCATAAAGACCGGCGGCATTAATAACACATTTTGCGGCAATCGCATCGCTGGGCGTGCGGAGAGTATAAACAGATTGATCTGCCTTTATTTCTAAAACAGGGCTTTGGAAAAAGAAATTTACTCCGCTAGTTTCGGCGTCGCTTTGGAGTGCCTCGACGAACCGCCTCGAATCTATCACCGAAACATTAGGGATGAATATCCCGCCCATAGCGCGGAGATTCGGCTCGAGTTTCTTTAGTCCCCACGGTCCGAGAAATCTGAATTTTATATCTTGTTCGCTGCCGCGGCTAAGGAGCGCGAAGAAAGAATCAAGTTCGCGCCAAAGTCCGCTTTTTACGGCATTCCAAGGCACGGCAACGATCATGCCGCACTCAAGGATGGGCAGTTCCTTCGTTTTTACGTACTCGGTAGCCAGTACATTTCCGATTCTTGCCAATTTTGACTTGAGGAAGTCGGGATTCTGATGCAGGCCGGAGTGGAGCACGCCGCTGTTTTTGGAACTCGTTTCAAGTCCCACGCCAGGCAGTTTCTCGAGCACGATAATGCTTTTCTCGGGATTGCGGAGCGCAAGTTCTCTCGCGATCGCACAGCCAGCGACTCCCGCGCCAATGATTGCAATATCAAACCTCGCCGACATTCTGCCTCCATCCGGGTTTTAATCTGCTAGGAGAAAGCATAGCGCCATTTTTGGAAAATTTCCAGCGGAGTTGTTTTTTGATCGTAATAAAGATATAATGTCTTTAGTTTACAAGAAAACTTCATAAAGACAGGAGGCGATCGTGCGGCAAGAGAAAAGCGTCGCGCAAGAGCAAATTTGCTTCCGGGTTTGCGGCATACCGGTAATTATTAGCGTTTGGGCAGCGGTCGGTTTTATTTTTCTGGTCTGGTTTATCATCGGTCTCTCGATCAAAAGGCTATTCTTATCTAACGCCGAACATGTCTTAATCGGCCTTAGTGTTGCTGTAGCGGTTTACATCGGAGCGATTTTTCATGAAGCGGCTCATGCCGTTGCCGTGGTATTCATCGGTGAAAAGGTAAATTGGTTCCAGCTGTCCTGGTGGGGCGCGCAAATTCATGCATCTCCGGAGCATTTGCGCGAACTACGACCGCAAGAAGAGATGCTTGTGGCCGTTGTCGGCCCTTTGGCAAACTTTGTAGTGGCTGGCGTAACGGCAATCCCGCTTTTGGCCATCGATAATTATTTTGTGAGATCGTTATTGCTGTTCTCCACATATGCCAACTTATTTTTTGGTATTTGCAACTTACTGCCGATTTACAAGGCTGACGGCTATTGGATCGTGGAAGGGCTTACGCGCGCGGTTTTCGGCGAAACGAGCGTACTCGCCGATTCTCTGAAGCACCTGTTCGCTGTCGCCGGAATCGTCACCCTGTACTTTATCGGCCAATTCGTTTTCTTCTCATAGATTTACCCCGTAACATACGGGGTTTTACTTTTTCTTAACGACGCCCTAAACTTTGTCTTGTACACCCCTATAACGCGCCGGAGGCGCGCAATTTTCAATTTCTAAACTCTAATCTCTAAAACGTTATGAAGGACAAAATCATCATCAAAGGCGCGCGCGAGCACAATTTGAAGAATATCAACCTCGAGCTCCCGCGCGATAAAATGATCGTCTTTACCGGCCTCTCGGGGTCCGGAAAGTCGAGTTTGGCGTTCGACACGATCTTCGCCGAAGGGCAAAGGCGTTATATCGAGTCCCTTTCCGCCTACGCGCGGCAGTTTTTGGGCCGGCTTGATAAGCCCGACGTAGACGAGATCGAAGGCCTATCACCCGCGATTTCCATCGACCAGAAAAGCCATTCGCACAATCCGCGTTCGACAGTCGCGACGATTACGGAAATTTACGACTATCTTCGCGTACTTTTCGCGCGTGCCGGTAAGCCCCATTGCCCGAAGTGCGGCAAAGAGATAAAAAAGCTGACAAATGAAGAAATCGTCGATGTGGCAATCGAGTTTGCTCAATCTTTATCGCCTGAGCAAGGAGCAAAAGCGACGAGTCGAAGGCAGCACAAGAATAACCCTTCGACCCCGCACCGCGCTTCGACAAGCTCAGCGGGTACGGGGCAGGCAAGCTCAGGGAATAAGTTGGGCCGGAATATTGTGATCCTTGCCCCCGTCGTTCGCGGGCGCAAAGGAGAGTATTACCAGATGCTCTACGATTTTTTGAACGCGGGATTTTCCGAAGTACGCGTTGACGGCAAATATCTTTCTTTGCGCGAGAGGATAGAATTGAGCCGTTACAAGGCGCACGACATCGACCTCGTAATCGACAGAATGCCGGCTGGCCTCAATTTTGTGGATAAAGATAACCGCCTCCGTCTTGCTGAAGCGATCGAACACGCGCTTAAATACGGAAACGATGTTGTGAAGATCATTTATGGAGACAAGGCCGCCTCCGCCAAGGCTTCGGCGAGCCTCGCCCCAGAGGGGCGGGAAATTTCGCTCTCGGCGAAATTCACCTGCTCCGAGGACGGTTTTTCGTTCCCGGAGATCGAACCGCGCCTTTTTTCTTTCAATAGTCCTTATGGCGCGTGTCCGCAATGTCACGGATTGGGCACGGAAGACATTTGGTCCGAAAAAATCTGCCCCGCTTGCGCCGGTAAGCGGCTTAAGGAAGAAAGTTTGAGCGTACTTTTATATGGGAAAAATATCTCTTCCGTTGTTGCAATGTCCGTAGAAGACGCATATAAATTTTTCGGGAGTTTGAAGCTCAAGAGCGAAAACCTGGAAGCGATAGCGGAGACGCCGCTTCGCGAAATAAAAAGTCGGCTCAAGTTCATGCTCGACGTCGGCTTGGATTATTTGACGCTGGAAAGGAAGGCAGGTACGCTCTCCGGCGGTGAGGCGCAAAGGATACGGCTGGCATCCCAAATCGGCTCGCGGCTCGTGGGTACGCTATATATTCTTGACGAGCCGACTATCGGACTTCACCAAAAAGACAACGCCAAACTCATCAAAACCCTTCATGACCTCCGCGATCTTGGGAACACAATCATCGTTGTCGAACACGATGAAGAAACAGTCCGCGAATCCGACCACCTCGTCGACATCGGTCCGCAGGCCGGGGTTCATGGCGGCAAAATTGTCGCCCAGGGGGACATTCCGGCGATACTTAAAGACAAAAAAACGAGATCATTAACGCTGGACTATTTACGCGGCGACAAAAAAATCGCAATTCCCGGCAAGCGCCGCGCAATTTATCGCCTGAGCGAGCGTGGCGAGTCGAAGGCCGAACGAGGAAATTATTTGAAAGTGAAAGGCGCTTCTGCGAATAATCTCAAAGATCTTAACATCGAGATACCACTGCGGCGTTTTGTTGCCGTGACAGGAGTTTCCGGTTCGGGCAAGTCAAGCTTGGTCTACGACGTGCTCTATAAGGCGCTCGCAAACAGATTTTACCGTTCCGGTTGGAAAGAGATCGGGTTTAAAGACATTACCGGAGTGGAATACATCAATCGCGTCGTGAACATTGATCAGTCAGCGATAGGACGCACGCCGCGCTCGAACCCGGCGACTTACGTTGGCGCTTGGACCTACATTCGCGACCTTTTTGCCTCGACCGAGGACGCGCGCGTGCGCGGCTACAAACCGGGGCGATTCAGTTTTAATACTCCGGGAGGGCGGTGCGAGAATTGCCAAGGGCACGGCACGATTGCAATCGAAATGCACTTTTTGCCGACAGTTTATGTTCCTTGCGACGTTTGCAAGGGCAAGCGTTTTGACCGCGAAACACTTGAGGTCGAATACAAAAAGAAAAATATTTACGACGTTCTTCAGATGACGATAGAGGAAGCGGAGAAATTCTTCGAAGACATTCCGTGGCTTGAGGAGCGGCTTGGCATTTTGGAAGAAGTGGGTTTGGGGTACCTGAAACTCGGCCAGTCGGCGACGACTCTTTCGGGCGGCGAGGCGCAGAGAGTGAAACTTTCTTCGGAGCTCGGCAGGCGGGATACGCGCCGCACGGTTTATTTGCTTGACGAGCCGACCACGGGCCTCCACTTCGACGACGTAAAAAAGCTTTTGGAAGTGCTTCAACGTCTCGTTGACCGCGGCAACACCGTTGTCGTGATCGAGCATAACTTGGACGTCATCAAGTCCGCCGATTGGGTGATCGACCTCGGTCCCGAAGGCGGCGAGAGGGGAGGCGAAATCGTCGCCGTGGGTACGCCGGAACAGGTTGCGCGAAAGGCCGGGAGTTATACGGGATCATACTTGCGTAAAACTCTAAAATAAAATATGATGGCACCTAGTACGACGGTGCAATGCAAGGAGCGTCGTGAAACCCCCGACAAAAAACGAAATAGTTCGATATGCAAGATTGTATGAAAAACGGTGGCCCGATGCAGCGGTTCTAGAGAACAAATTTTTTGAATGGTTCGGAAAGAAACGATACTTGGATAAAGGAACTTTTGTACGGCTGGGTCGCTGGAAAACGCAACGGCAAATCAAAAATTACTTGCGAAATAGCGATGAGCTCATCCGCTTGATTACACGAAAAGCGTTGCGGGCGCAAGACGAAAAAATCAGAATCGAAACCCTGATGGAGTTACACGGTGTTTCCTGGGCCGTTGCGTCTGTCATTCTACATTTCGCTTTTCCTGACGAATATCCAATTTTGGATTTTAGGGCGATTTGGTCGTTGGGGTTTAAACAACCAAAAAGCTATAACTTCAATTTTTGGCAGGAATACGTCGAGAGATTCCGAAGATTATGCAAGGCAACGGATTTGCCGGCACGTACCGTAGATAGAGGACTCTGGATGTTCTCAAAGTTGAACCAAAAAGCGTAAAGTATTTCAAGGCGCGACATCTCTGTCGCGCCGTTTGCTTTCGATTTGGTTTTTTATTATATTGTACGATCGTGCGATTTAATAAAAACTGCCGATCAACTATCAGAACCGATCGTTTATCACAAATATCCAAACTCCCTTGAACCACGTACGCAAGGCGCGGAAGAAAGACATAATGGAAAAAAGATAGTTCAATTCAATAAGTTCTTTCAAAACCCATCCCGAAAATCCGGAGATTACGAAGGGTCCGATTTTCGCCACCGCCCATCTGCCTCCGGCCGGTATGACATAGGGATAATCCCAAGGTTTATATTGCTGATGAGCGGATTTGTAGTTTCGCCATTTGCTATTTGTTATTTGCCCTTCGCTTGCTTTTACATCTTCGATCAAGTTTTTTGCCACCACATCCGCTTGCGCAAGCGCCGCGCGGGCAACGGCGGGCACGGGCCGTTTCGTCTTCGGGTCCATAAAACAAACGCTGTCGCCTAGTCCGTATATCATCGGATAAAGTTTCAAATCTTGTTTTGCAGGCAGGCACGCCATCCCGCTTTCCGCGAGCGGTTTGCCGCGCGGTTCTTTTTGAAGGGGAAGTGCGGCAAGTAGTTCCGGCGTTTTTATTCCTCCGGTCCAGACGAAAATATCGAAAGGGATTTTTGTTCCGCCGTCGAGCGTTATTTCCCGCGGCTTCACAGATACTATCTTTGCATTTACGTTAATCGCGACACCAAGCATTTTCAGACGCCTTTCTGTCGCGCTGATTACGTTCTTATCGAGCCCGGGGAGTATGGTCGGCATGGCTTCGAGAAGAGATACGTCCACGCGCAAATTTTTATTCTTTACTGCGTGATCCGCCCAAAGACGGATTTCCGATGCAAGTTCTATGCCGCCCGCGCCCGCTCCGCCCACGACAATTTTGACACCACCGCCTTTTTTAAACCCAGCGGACAGGACCGCTTTTATCTCGAGAGAACTTTCCATGGTTTTTAGTTCTAGGGAGTTTTCCTTGAGTCCGGGGATGCCAAAATAATTCGTTTCCGAGCCCAAGGCGAGCACAAGAAACTCACATTTTATCGGCCGCCCGCCTTCGATATGGACATCGCCATTCACAAGGTCAATCTTAGAGATCTTGCCTTGTATAAAATCTATTGGTAAGCCGTGGATAAGCGAAATTATGCTGTACGTGCATGCATCCTTCTGAACGCTCGCCGAGGCGGCAAGTTTATAGAGAAGCGGCGTATAGAGATGGCAGTCGTTCCGGTCTACAAGAACAACCCGATATTTATCGAGTAGTTTAAGTCGCCTTAAATTCTTCGCGATTTGTGTCGCCGCGCGCAAGCCGCCGAATCCGGCACCGAGAATCAGAATGTTTCGCATAGTTAGCGTAAGTAGTTTTTATTATAACCGACAACCCCGTATAATTAAAAAGATGATCAGCTATCTCCGTCGCGTTCCGGCATCGAAATTACGCGGCACCGCTCTTTTGCGGCTTGATTTTAATACCGAAGACGACTGGCGGATGAAGGCAGTTTTGCCGACGATAAAATTTTTGCTCCGCCACGCCGACAAAATTATCATTGTAAGCCACAAAGGGCGCCCCCAACCTTCTCTAATTCGCTCGAATGGTCGAATAGGCGAGGCGAACAAAAAACTTAGCTTAGCCGCGGATGCAAAAACTTTAAGTAGATTGCTAGGAAAAAAGGTTCATTTTGTATCTAATTTTAATTTTTTGGGCATAAAGCAGATGGTCAATGCCGCGCCAAAGAGCTCTGTTTTTCTTTTGGAGAATCTGCGGTTTTTGAAAGGGGAAGAGCAGAACAGCCGTGAATTAGCCAAGGACCTCGCCTGCTTGGCGGATTATTATGTGAACGACGCTTTCGCTGTTTCCCACCGCGAAAACGCTTCTGTGGTCGCAATAACCAAGCTTTTACCCAGCTACGCCGGACTTGAATTCGAAAAAGAGATCGATATTTTGTCTCGCGTGATGAAGAAACCAAAAAAACCGCTCGTATTGGTTTTAGGCGGCGGAAAAGCGGCGGACAAAATGGGCGCTATCCAATTTTTTAAGAACAAAGCGACAAATATTCTTTTGGGAGGCGCGCCGGCAAATACGATTTACCTTCTGGAAGGCGCCGATATCAAAAAATCTCTTGCTGATCGCAATCCGGACGACTTGAAGCGGTTGCGTCGCATAATAAAATACAAAAACTTGGTTTTGCCGCTGGACTTCATTTTCCATAACAACTCCATTCTGGACGTCGGCCAAAGAACGATGGGACTTTTTGCCCTGAGAATTAGCAAGGCGAGGACGATAATTTGGAGCGGCCCATTGGGTCTTATCGAAAAAAAACCGTACGACCGCGGTTCGCTTGCGATTGCAAAATCTATTGCACAAAACCGCAAGGCGTTTTCTCTGGCCGGAGGAGGGGAGACGGTGATGTTTTTAAAAAAGCACGGCCTCGACAAGAAATTCAGCTTTATCTCGACGGGAGGCGGCGCGATGCTGGATTTTTTGGCCGGAAAAAAATTACCTGGTATCGAAGCATTGCGAAAATGAAATACGATATCTACTTCCACGACGATTTCGACGGACGTGCTTCCGCGGCGGCGGTGCTCGCGTTTTTGCGTTCGCCCCGTAAAGCCCGCCGCGGCGTGACACGGGGCAAGCGCGGAGATGAGATCGAACACTACACGCCGGTGAATTATGACGTTCAAGACCAGTGGCTCAAGGCCGGTTTTTTTCAAAATCACAAACTTTTTCGCGGTTCGCGCAATCCGGCCATAATCGTTGATTTCTTGTATCATCCGGACTCCGCCTGGTGGTTCGATCACCACGAAACGTCTTTCAAGCGGGCGGACTGGGGCAAGAAATTCCGGCCGAGCAAGTTCCATCACTGGGACCCAAAATATCCTTCATGTTGCCATCAGGTTTTAGATAAACTCACCAAAACTTTTGGCTGGAAGCCGCCGGCGCACCTTAAGGAACTCGCCAAATGGCTCGACGTTGTGGATGGTGCGCACTATAAATCGGCGAAACAGACGATAGAGCTTAAAGAACCGGCTCTGCAACTCGGCATGTTCATTGATGAAGCCACCAAGCATGGTGGGGCTTTGGAGTGGATTATAAGATCAATGGCGGAGAAACCGCTTGGCGCAATAATTAGGCATAAAAAAATAACGCCGGTTATCAAACGAATGAAGCGGAAAATAGCCACCTCCCTAAGTTTTTATCGAAAAAATCTGCAAATTTACGGCAGGACGACGCTAATAGATACTTCGGGTGGACAATTTGTTTTGCGTTTTGCGCCCTATTACCTCGTTCCGGGATCGCTTTACAATATTAGGATGAAAAAGGTCGGCATGATGTACGGATTTACCGCGGGCGTGAATCCATGGCGGAGAAAAGAAAATAAAATTCACATCGGGAAATTACTGTTTAACACTTTCGGCGTCGGCGGGGGACATCCAGGAGCAGGCGGCACGCAATTTAAAACGCGCGATGAGGCGAGAAGAGGAGCGGAGAAGATTATCAAATTGCTAAATCGCGAGTAGCGGCGATCCGAGCGAGCGGCGGCTGAACGCTTGCCAATGCTCCTTGCAGCGCGAGAAAGCAGCTCCCACAGCCCGCAGTTACCAATGTTGCCCTATATTTAAATATAGGGCAACCGGGTTGACGAGTTGTGGAGGCGTGATATTGTTGGATTATATATACAATATGGCCAGAAGAAATATCGGCGAAGAAAATATAAGGAAAATTCAGAAAGTGAGCCGAAGCTATTACGTTACCCTACCCATTTCTTATGTGCGCAAATTGGGTTGGAATAGCGGACAGGAGGTTTCGGTGAGGCGCGGTGGGGACGGACTTTTTGTTGAAAAGGCAGGCGCGCGCAAGAAAAATAAGAGCGATTAAATTAGCAATTAATTTTTTAGAAAGCATCATTGAGCATCTTGCCCTATGTTTTGCCCTATGGCAAAACATAGGGCAACATGCCGAAACTAGGGCCACAAGTTTATGCCTAAACAATTGTTCAAATCCGGAAAAGTAGTTGTATACGCAGATGGCGGCGCGAGGGGCAATCCCTGGCCGTCGCAATTTGCCGTATGGCAAATTACTCTTTCAAAACCCTCGGTTTTGAACTCGCTTGCGCTTATTCCTACACGGGAGGAACCGCCATGCCTTTCCTCCCGACCCCTCCTTCGGGCCCGGGATTGAAATACGCCAATGCCAAAACAGCTATTTAAATCTGGTAAAGTCGTCGTATATGTTGATGGCGGTGCTCGCGGCAATCCCGGGCCGGCGGCAATCGGCGTTGTTGTAGGGAGCAAGGAATATGGGGAGGCCATCGGCCGCAGGACCAATAATCAGGCGGAATATGAGGCGGTTATTTTTGCGCTCGGGAAGATCAAGCAGCTCGCCGGAAAAAAAGCGGCGAAAGAGATGGAGGTGGAGGTAAGAATGGATTCCGAACTTGTCGTGCGGCAGCTCACTGGCCGCTATAAGATATTGGAATCCGAGCTCCAGCCGCTTTTTTTACAGGTTTGGAATTCGAAACTGGATTTCAAAAAAGCTGATTTCGTCCACGTGCCGCGGGAAGAGAACAAAGCGGCGGACAGGATGGTGAATAAGGTCTTGGATGAGTAAAAATAGTTCGCCACGCCAAACTTGCGCACAGCACAGCGCCCTTGCTTTTTGGCAATATTCATGATATACTTGGTGTATAATGTCCCCAGAAAAAATGCCACATATTCCCGAGGTAAAGACCACGCCGGAGCGCGTTCTTGAAGAGGCGGAGGGAGAGAAGATTTCGAAAAAAGAGAGACTTGCCCCAGAGGAAATAGAGGCACGAGTAACAGAACTCGCCGATCTTTCGGCTACCCGAGCAGAGATTTCAAAGCATGTGCGAGAAACATGGGGCGGTCTCACCAAAAAAGAACGGGAGGATTTGAAAGCTAAGGGCGAAGAAACTGTCATTGTCCATCTCGATTCATTGAAGGTTGACCCGGAACTGCGAGAATTTGCGGAATCAACCCTTGCCGAAACAGACGCGCAAATTAAAGAGCTCGCCTCGAACCCTGATGTGCTCAGGGCATATAAGGGTCGTTTTGAAACCTTGAAAGGAACGCTCGCGAGCGTGCTCGCTTTTGAACATCTGCAAAAAGAGCTGCGCGCCGCCGAGAGCAGAGAACAAAAACTGCGTCTTGCGTACGAACAATTCGGCCGGTCGCCGGGACCCATTGAACGCAAAAAATTGGAGGAGCTCGCAAATCGAATAACAGAGACCCGAAAAGAACTTCAAGGATTTGAGCTCGATGAAGCCGCCGTGGATATGTTGCGCCGCCGAGAAATTCGGGGCATGCAAAGAGACCTCGCGCAATATAATTTCGCCGAAACCGAAACGCGCACCGAACTCATCCGCGAAGTTCTGCCTGACCTCCTTCAGGGTGCGCCGGTGCTCTTTCAGGGAGAAACCGGCTCTGGCAAAACACAGCTCGCAAAATACATTGTTGAAAAGCATCTTAAAGCACCGCTCAAGCTTGATCCCCAACAACCATATGAAATGATTCCTATCAGTGAACAAATTAAAGAGTCACAAATTTTCGGCGCCCGCACGCTAAAAGCTGGTGAAATGACTTTCGATTATTCCCGCTTCGTTAAAGCCCAAAAGGAACGTCGTGTGCCGATTATGGATGAAGTAAATCTAATGCCACATGAATTTTCTGGTGTTTTGCATGAATTCTACCAACTTAGGGTTGGGAATATATGGACACATCCGGTTACCGGAGAAAAAATCGAGATTACCGTACCTATTATAACCACCGCCAACCTCAAATCAGAAAGATATAAGCAGCGCTATGAGCTCGATGTCGCCACTCTTCGCCGTTTCATCGGCGGAGCCGGCGCACGCGAAATTCACTACCTTGATCTCGGCAAAAAAGACAAAAGCGGCGGATACATCGCTCCAGAGACATTGAAAATCTTGGGCGCGGTACTGGCAGATCGGCACGGCAATATCGAATGGAGCGAAGCAGAAGCTCCGCAGAAGGCAGATGAGTTAAGGCGTTTTGTAGCCGCCTCTCGCAAAATTCAGGAAGATTTCACGCTCTCCATTCGCGAAGGAAGCGAAGAGTCGCTTGCAAGAACCGACCGGCTCGCCTTCCGCGAATTGGTGATCACTCTCAAAGATCAGATAGAGATTATGAAGGCCTGGAAGTCGGGAGGATTTAGAGAACCGCTGCAGCAAATTATTCTCCGAGAATTCTTCCACAAAGCGGAAATCAGCGGCCGCGCCGCAAAAGACCGCGAAAACATGGTGCGGGTGTTTATTGCCAATAAGTTTTTTGCGAATACCAAGCCAGAAGATTTCAAAATACAAGGCCTTGCCGCTCAATCATTACGCCAGTGGCAGGGCAAAGAATAGTTCAACAAGCTCACTATAAATAACCATGCCCTTCGAAGCCTACAAACTTTATCAAGAATACGAGCCGGA
>ERZ1292629.1675-Hain-H43-01um-R1-1675-length-20847-cov-8_pt1 | contig 20847 bp, 21 predicted proteins | sample MGYA00564399_ERZ1292629 | MGnify/ENA primary metagenome ERZ1292629 (study PRJEB36523, sample SAMEA6512636) | groundwater metagenome | collected 2019-01-08 | study: AquaDiva: Metagenomics assemblies of 32 groundwater samples | reverse complement strand
TCTCCACGCGGTACTGCAAGTCCTCCGCGAGTATGGGTGAGAAGTGAACGTCGTCCGTGCGGGCCAGCTTCGCCCGGTGGCCGGATTTGTAGAGGCGTGCGTGGATCGCGAAGGAATACGCAAGGACCACGGCGGCCTCCTTGAGGCCGAGGCGCTCATTCACCGCGCCGGGAAACTTCCCGCCGTGGCCGGGGTCGATAAGGATTTTCATCTCCACCCTCCGCTTGTTCAGGATGCTTGTCCGTTGTAGATGGATACCGCGTCTTCGTCAGTCCCGTCTGTGACATAGAGGTCGAACACATAGGATAGGTCCCCCAAGTTCCCCGCATCGTAAGCAAGCCAAAGAAGAATCGACCGATCCTGATCCGGCTGCCTCCTCGGATTACCAGAGGGATCTACGGCTGTCATGGTCACTTTAGCACCACCCGCCAGGGTTCCGGACTGGGGGATCAGAAGTAATCCTGCGTTCTTTGTCGCCCATTTCGCATGAATATATTTACACGTTGAGGGGGAAGGAGACCCGGCTTCGATCATTGTGGGCCGATTCCATACCACGACGGTGTCTCCACTTATCGGGACATAGTCCACGATGGCTGTTTTCCTCAACGGGATGGACAGTTCCACCCGACCCGTTCCAGGGGTTCCGGTACGGGTAATGACGACCTCCTGCCGAATATGGGAGGGGTAATAATATGTCGTCATTCCCAACGAATAGTTGCTGCCGGCTCCCGAACATTCTTCTTTTATCGATCCACTAAATTCGGTTGGAACGGCGTCCGTATCGTAATCCCCCCGCGAGTCAACAATGCCATCCCTGGAAACTTGCTGTGCGGTCGGAATAGAAACAGAAGTATCTATTTCCGTTGCGCCGTCTTTAGTGATTTTCAGATGAAATGCTTCTTCGCCTGTCCCTCCAAATCCGGTAAGGATTTCTCCGGAAACGTGGGCGATCCTGGACACTCCCCAGTTTTGCATCTGAACAGAATCGGTGCCGGGCCATCCAGGAGGGGCACAGATTGGGGCGTTTGGTAGTGACGCCGCAGAATAAGAACGTGTAGAGACGTGGATGTCCATGCTCGTCTTGTTCCACCCCCAGAGGTTCACGGGTTCCATTGAGACGGAATCGGCGATCCCTGAGTACACCGCGAAGGCCAGTTCTGCAGCGTACATGGCGTTAGCGGTCGATTTCGCGTATGTAACATACCCGCCACCGACGCCAGAATGATCTAACCCGTAGGGATCACCAGCGATGGCACCGTCCACGGCATCGCCGCTCCAAGCGTCCATCCTTGTGTGCAAATCGATGGATCGATCCAGCATCCATTTTGCGTATAAATAGTCGTTTGTTCCTTGGTTCAGCCCCGTGTTTTTAGCGATCCCAAGCAGGGATCGCAACGACCAGAACCAGTAATTCGATACGTGCAACCGCCCCCAAGACCAGATCGTATCCCAGTTTGGATAACCGGAATGCGTCCATTGGCCTATGTAGTGCCGCTCCCAAGCCTTGAGTTTCAGGATTTCCCCGGCGTTCAGCCCGGCGGCTGTGGATATTTGCGGATAAAAAACCAACGCCCCACCCAAGGCCATCGTGCCATACTCGAAGGAATGAAACCCCGCAAATGCCTCTATGTACCGCCACCCAAAGTCGGGGTATAGGGCCGTCAGGGGATTCGACCCAGTGTTGGGCGTGCCGTAGGCGTTGTCTATGTGGTTCGCGAAATTCTTTATGAGGGTAGATATGCCGTTGTCGAAAGACGCCCCCCCAGATACCAGTTTCGCATACGTCCACCGATTCAGACCCCATTTCGACTGATTCTGGTTGTCCTTTTGGGCTTCTGGATCGGATAGAATGTGGCCGCCGTAAAGGGTCGTGACCCCATCCACGGTCAGGGCGTTTACGATGTTGCTTATCTGTCCGGCGGTCAATCCCAGCTGCGCCCGGGCAAGCCAGGCAAAATACAGGCCCTCCGAAATTACCTGATCGTGTGCCTCGTGGAGCGCCCCCCCGTCCAAGTCGCTCGTCCACGTCACACCGTTGTAACAAACCCCGGAGAAGAACTTATCCACCACGGTCTTGGCCCGGGTCTTATCCGTGTCGGACGCCTTCCCCAACATGGCAAGGATAGAGGTGGTTCTCAATATGTGGGCGTTGAGGACCCCGTAAGGTTCTGTCCCTTCCGCGTACCACCCATTTACCCCATTCCACAAACCATCGAGGTATCCGGCCTTTATGTAATTTATTTTGTTGATGTACTCTTTGCTCGTATAGTTCGCGTTGTTTGGACCAATCGTCCCGTTCAAAAACACCCCTCCATTGATAGCGGACCCGTCCCCTTTACTGCAACAAATCGGGGACAGGATCGCTGCGACGAGTAATCCGCAAACGATGGTTTTTCGCATGGTCAATTAACTACAAAGCCGATGGAGCTGTAGGTCGTTCCTCCGGGAGTCGGGACGATCATGTTCGGCTCTATGGGATAATCCCCAGCCTGGTATTCTTGCGCCCCAGGCTCCCGTGTACTGCCCGAGCGGGCATTCCCCCATATGTCCGTGGCCAATCCGGTTGATAATGTATCGATGACTGTGGAGCCCGGAAACATCAACGGTATGGGAGGCAACAAGGGAGACGAAGACGCTGTTGATGAAGCCAGAAAATAGGTGGTGTTGTTCGTGTTCGTATTTATTGTCGTAAGTAAAGAGAGCCCTGTCTTTGCAACGATGATACTATCTGTTATATTGGCTTTATAGTAAAGGGAATTAGCACCGTAGAACCCGTAAGATTCCAGCGTCCCGGAATTGACAACCGAATATAGCGTGCAGTTCTGGATAGAGATGTAGGTGTACTCGGTGACGCCCCCGTTCGATCCGATCAGGTTGTTCGGACCAACAAATATGCTGTTCTTGAACACGACCTGGGGGTTAGTGGTAAAGGCCGTGGATTTCTGGGCAGACGTTATCATCGACGAGTTATATCCGTTTGCATCCCTGTACCCAGATTGAAAAATACAGCGATCAAAGGTGTGAGGACTATAAGAATCCGAATCGACAGTAAAGCCGTCCCATCTGTTCCCGCCGCCGGGAGCCTCGAATATACATTTCGAATATGTGGTCCCATCCGAGGTCCCTGCACCGGAGGCGGGGCGCATGAATAACCCTTGTCCCCCAGCGAACCAGATGTTCGTTATGTTCCAGTACACCCAGTTGTTTGAGGCGGCGGTGTTGGCCGCCGTACCGATTCCTTTGTTGCCGCTTTGCAGGGAAGCATCCAGCTTGATATATCCGGCGACGCCAGAATAATTCGCGCCACCGTCCGCAACCGTGTTGTCCATATCACCATACAGCTCGCTTAATGTACCCCTTGCCCCCGGGCCACCCGGTGTGATTCCGGTTTCGTAGTACGTCCCCGCCGCTACAACACAACGATCCCCGGCTACGGTGCAAAGATTCATGCAGCCCTGGACCGTGGCCTTCGCCAGAGCCCAGGTGGTGCCAGCATTGTTGTCGTTTCCCGTCGTCTTTACGAAATACGTCGTTGCCCACGCGGGGATGGAAAACGAAAGAACGAAGAGTGCAATAAATATCTTAAGCATGAATTAATCCTCCGTGTAGTAAATGGTGATCTTGAACGGCTTCGACGTGTTTATGGTCCCGAATTTTAGAACGATAGGTGACTTGGCTGGAACTGCGGCCGTGCCACCCATGGACACATCGGAATACACGGATGTACCACCTACGATTGTCGTGTTGTCGATGCTGACGCAGTTGGCCACATTGTCCGGAGAGCAGAAAGATAGTTGGACAGCCACGTTGTCGGCGGGTGTGGTGCTTATGTCGCCGGAGCTGTCCGTGAATATCCCCCCGATTTCCGCGATCGTTGAGGCGGTGGGAAGCGTTTTGATGGCCGTGTTATTGGTGGATGCCGGAGCACCGAACACAAAGTCAAACGCCTTGGTTCCACCAGACGCTGGGGTATACCACTCCTCCGTGACGTTGTCGGACGCCAGCCGACGAGACTGGCCAACCGTGCCTTTTGCGGGAGGCATGACCAACTGATACGTCTCTGTTACGTTGTCGGGGGCCTTGTACCCGACATAGTTCGTCCCGTTTCCGGACAACTCGTACATCTTCAAATCGCCGGGAATGACCGGGTCCTGGGGAACCGAAAATCCGTTCGAGCAAATTAGAGTGTTATCACCCGCGACGTAACAAGGCCCCCGGGAGATCACCTTTCCGGTGTTGTCGATGACGGCAAGATACCCGGTGGTGTCGGAAGAAGGGCCGACTACGTCGCCTTTCGCGTTCAACTGTGTCTGGATGGGGGAGGTCACGAGGTCGAGGTAGGAAAGTTCGGCGTTGGAGATCGCACCAAGAGTTATGCTATTAGCCACGACGGAAAAGGCGCTCGCACCCAGTGCCCCGAGCGAGAAGGTTGCTCCCGAAGGGTACGACGCCACAAAAAATTCGCCGTCGTCATAGGTGGCAACCCTGATGACCCTGGTGGCGGTGTTGTCGTAATGAGACCACTCGATGCGGTTCGCCGCGTTCAAAAACAGGGAGTAACCCCCGCTGTCGAGGTTTAGTTTTATCTTGGAGACGTCTATCGTGTTATCCGCTAGTTTCGACCCGACGATCCCCGCCGCCGAGTTGATGTCGGCGTTGACGATCAGGTTGTCCTGGACCACCGTGGCGATCGCAGAATCCACGACTCCGTCGTTCCCGGAGTCATACACTGCTTTCGTCATGTCACCCGCCCCGCCGGCAGACCAGGTTGGAGCCGCGCTGGCGCCACCGGAGGTCAGCGCGTATCCGACCGTCCCAAGCACCAGCGGTGTCAGCGTCCCCGCATTGTCGGTGTAGAAGAGCCGCCACGGAGTTTTCGCGGCGAGCGGCGCGAGTGTTTCGCCCGTGTATGTGTTGTCGGCGAAGAAAGGAATGTGGCTCATGTTGAGTCCGCAGACGATGGTAAAATGCGGCGACGGCGTCAAATAACAGGTGTTCCCGAAGTAGATGTCCCCGGCAACCCCCAATCCGGTATTGATCCGCATACCGAGTTTGCGGAGCTCGGCGGAATCCACGGGGATCGCCAGCGCAGAGATGAGCATCCCGATCAGGGCGCAATAGGCCAACACCATGAATTTCTTCATCGTCGATACTCCTGTAAATGTGGGGCGGATTAAATACCGAGGATCGTTTTTAACGCCGATGTGAATTGCTCCATCGTGATCGATGGCTTTGCTTCGAGCGCTCGGATGCGATTCTCGTGGTTGAATAGAACCTTCGCCACGCCGCGCAGGAGGACGTTCTGGAACTCTTTCTCTGCGCGGCGTGCGGGTAACGCTGCGCGCTCCGTGATGTCTTCTGGCGTCTCGATCGGATCGCCGAGAATTTCATTGATCGTCAACAGACCTACTTCGTAATCGACGACAAGATCCGGATATCCGTTCCGAACGTGTGCCTCCGCTTGCGACAACGTTGCATCCCGCAGGAACGCTTTTAGTACTCCTGTTTTTCTGATCTCAATGTTCATTGCGTATATCTCCTAAGTTAAGACCATGGTATCAGCGAGGACCTTCTTCCCGTAGGCGGCCCCGCTGTCGATCATCAATTGTTGGTAGATCGTGACGGTTCCGCCCGTCGTGACAAATCGCAACTCAAAAGTATTCTTCGTGTAACCCGTCGCAGCGGTCAGAAATTCATCGGAATAATAAGTGCCCACCCGCCACCGCTGGCCCATGTTCCCGCTGCCAGCGGTCTTGGCCTCGGCCTCGAAGATAAGCACGATGGTTGTCGCGGTTGGGAAATAGGGCACCTCGACTGACACGCTCCCGGCATCTATATATGTAGCACTACTGGTGGTTTGTTCTGCGAGGGTAAAGTTGCTTAACTTATCTGGTCTTTGCACCAGCGCGAGCCCGTCAAAATATACGTCCCCTGCCGTTGCGTCACCGGACGTCCCGCCATAAAGTCGCGCCTTGAAATAACAGGCCGATGCTGGCGGGATCGCACCACATATTTTTTGTGTCCACGCGGTCGGGTTGGTCGTCACATCCAAATAGATCGTCGAACTGGAAAGGTACCCCTTCGCTTTGTCGAACCATCGAATTACGACACTGGCGGCCACGCTTGCGACAGAACACTTCAGTAAAAAAGGAAGGGCAATGAACACGGGCGTCGCACAGAGAATGTAGTCCGTCGTCTCGATGTAATTATCCACGCTCCCCGGCGTAGTGAACTTATACGCTTTCGCACCGTGCGCTGGGGTCGTAGTGTCGAACGCGGCGGCTGCACCTGCCCCGAGGGTCAGTGTCCACGCGTCAGGGATGCCGTCGGAATCGACATCGTTCTCGAAGGATCCGTTCAGTAATACACCACCCGCGCCGGAACCCGAACCGCCCGCGAGGTTGTATAGATGTTGCAGGTTATCGCTGACCACGTCGGCGAAGGACGTTTTCTTTGTGCTGTCGCCCTGCGCTGGCTTGGTTATTGCGATCCACGTCATCTTTGCCCCCTATATCCAGACACTCGGCATGTACGAATCAGGATCGGTCGAATCCGCGAATCCGTTTTCGTCGGTCCAGTAGCCGAGGTTCTGACGACACCATTTCTTGATGTCGGCGTGCCATGCGGCATTCCACGGGGAAGCCGCACCCGATCCGTATCCGGCAAGAGCCGCGAACCGCGTCGGAAGAGTCGGCGACTCCGCCGTCCACCAGCCCGTCGAATCCCCCATGCCGTGGAAGTCGCTGAGGACGACGGATATCCACGTCGGCTCCGCGAGGTTCCGCTTGACCTCCAATACTTCGAAGATCCCGTTTACGTTTCGGTCGTCGAGAGTAACGATGATCGTATCCCCCGGCTCCAGCGTCCACGCCTTCCGGGAGAGCTTTGCCGAGAAAGTCCGGATCGGCTCGCCCTGCATCCGGATAGTGCGCTGCCCGAAGTAGAGCGCATCGGAAAGACGGTCAAGCGGCATTTCCTCCCCCACGTCCGCAACGGCGGCGGACGCCCCTTGCCAATACTGCGTGTCGGTCCGCGAGCATTTCACCGTCTGCGGATAGTCCCGCGTCTTGCGGTACTGATATTCGACCTTAAGCGAGGTCAAGAGTTCTTCCGCGTCGATGTTTTCATTCCAGTCCGCAACCTCGGAATCGGTGAACTTCGGCGATCCTTCCCCCGGCTCCGGATCGAACACGGCGTATTTATATTTCCCTTCTTTATCGTTAAACAGGTACGAACCGACAACCTCGTTGACCCGGGAGATTATCTTCGCGGTTTCCGTTTCCTTATCGATGTACATGGAGATCCGGGACCGGGAAACCTCGTTGCCGTCTGAATCTGTGCCAACAAGCAACAGATTTCGGGCCGCGGTGAATGCCGCGGTATCTTTGTACGCGACCAATTCTCCTGCCTGCGTGAAGATCAGGTCGGCGATAACATCACAGGCATTCTCCATCAAGGAACCATCGCCGTTCATCCGCCCGATGAAGTCACAGGCGACTTTCGCCGACCCATCCCAATCCGCCGCATTGAGCGTAAATTCTGCATTCGCCTCATCGATCGCGTCAGGAGTAATTGTCTCCCACTGATCCAACCCATCCGCGTTCTCCTTGACGACACGCACATCCTGCAAGTCCTTGATCGCGTGGCCGGCGACACGGAACTTGTAGGCCACCGTATCGACGCAAACCGGGGAGACGTCATAGAGATACCCATAGGCAATCTGCTTGACCTTGCCTTCGTCGTCATCGCGGAGGGACGGGAATTCGGACCGTTCCCATGTGGTGGTCGGGATCTTCTTTTTCAAGACACCCATCCGTTCCTCAAGCGTGAGTTTGAACGTCCCGAGATCCTTTTCCCATCCGGTGATCCGCCAGGTGCCGACGACATCGTATTCGGCATACGTTGATGGCGTGTGGGTGCCGACAGACGCCAAGAGCACGGCGTCCGCCCCCATTTTCACCGTGCAAGTCCCGGCATTCCAGTCCAGTGAAGCCAGCGAATCGAATAATCCGTCTTCATTCTGTAACGAAATATTTCCGCCGCCGAGTTTGCCGGGGTCGCCGAATTTCGTCTCGACACGAGAGGTGATCGTGGGAAGTTCGCTCGCCCGACCGTCGTAATACCGACCGTCCAGAATTTCGGCTCGCACCGAGAAGCAAAACATCAGCATCGCCTGGATGGACTTGGTGTAAGGCGACACACTCCCGGTCGGGTGGACATAGATCCTCGCGTTCGTCCGATCCCAGTACCAGGAGGCCGCGTTCGCGTCGACAAGCGCGATGGAGGCTCGCTCCGTCAGGGCCACGCCGTTCTCGTTGACCGCGTTCGCTGGCCGAGATGCCCCCGCGATGGTGGAGGCGTAGTAGGTGTTCGTGTATCCGCCGCCGGCCGCCGTCCAGTGCTTGAGCCGTTCTCCCGCGGTGCATTCCGCAAGGATGTTGCTGCCGATGTTTGGCCACGGAAGTCTGTCGGTGAGGGTCGTCATCAGACTTCCTCGACCAATTTCATCGACGCATCCCAGAGGATCGTCGCGCCTTTTTTCATCGTGACCTTGCGGCCCGTGAGCGACTCCGCTTTCACATACCAAAACCAGTCATATGGCTTGTCCGTCGGGTCGATGTCTACGAAGAAAGGCGTATGCGTTCCGCAGGCGGCGGACAGCGCGATCAGCATGTTCGACTGCGCCTCCGACACCGCGCCGGGGAATTCTATCTTGATGGCGTCATATTGATCCTTGATCTCGGAGTACGTCTGCCCGCCGAGGGCGCGGGACGTTTCCGACGGGTCCTCCGTGGTGATCTCCAACCCGTCCGGCTGCTTCGGCGCCTTCGCCATCTCGTCGTAAGGCCCGAGGAACACCCGCCCGATGTCCCGCGTTTCGCCCGCCGCCGACTTGGTGAAGATGATGCGCCACCACCGGAATGTTTGTGTAGACGACAGGTAGTGTTTCAGGGTGCCAGCGTTGAACGTCATCGCCTCATCGAAGGAAGGCGACCCCCAGGAGTCTGTCGCGTTCCCTTGTATCTTGATGAGGGAATCCCCGGCGGTCAGCGTGTGGTCGAGCAGGACGACGGCCTGTACCGCCTTCGCGGTAGCAAGGTCAATCTTGATCCACTCAGCTGCCGCTGATGTCCCCGTGCGGTACACCTTCGCTCTGTGCTGATGCTGGATGTTGGCAACAGGAAAATCGGCGTCCTGGGAGCCCGCGGTGATGACGGCGGTGGAATAATCCAAGAGATTGTCGTAGAGGTTCCGCATTACGCCGGAACCAGATTAAGTCGCCCCTGTCGGGATGCCCGGTGCATCCACGATGCAAGACGCTCGCCATCGAGATAGAGGTTGATTTGTATCGTCTCGGACTTGCCGCCACCGCCCCCCAGGAACTCCGTCAGGTCTTCATTCTGTCGGGGAGAAAGAACACGCTCGCCGCGATCGAGAAGATAGGTCGATTCCGCAGGAACGTAATCGAGACCGCCGTGGGCCGCGCCAGCGGGCTTCATCGACGCGATCATCGCCACGTTGGCTAACCCAGCCGCCAGCACGACACCGGCAACAACTATAGACCACGGCCATGGGTAATCCTTCAATGCGCGAGCTGCGCCAGCGTAGGCTGATATCGTGGCCTCGGCGATAGCGAATGCCTGGAACATTTTGAAAAATGCGGAATTGCTGGCCCCTGCAACTGTGGCAAATTTCTGCATCGAACTTGCCATCGAACCAAAGGCATTCGCAGCGATCATAGGCGTGTCGGTCCACATCTTTTGATATGTGCTTATTTTCACTTTGGCGTCGTCGAGGTCCGCTAAGTGTTGCCCGAAGCCCGCGTTGAGCTGCTCGATGGCGAGGGCCGCATTTCCAAATGCCTCCGCTGCGGCAAATGCATCTTCGGCGAGGTATGGGTCTACCGGCCCCTCCATCTCGAATTCGGCCCGTTGCGCGTCCTGTAGGCTCGACAACAGGGCGATCTGACCCGCGGCGTATTTCTCAAGGAGTTTCTGGTCCTCTTCCCGCGCCTTCTGGCGGGCCTCGAACGCCTTTATATTCTCCTCGGCGGATATCTTCGACAGTTCCGCTTCGTCGCCGTAGAAAGCAACGAGTCCTTCCGTGCGATCCCCCAACAGTTTCATAAATCTTTTACTGTGTTCCTCTTCGAGTTTTTTCTCTTCTTCCTTCGCCTTCTTGATCGCGCCCACGTTCGGGGCGGCGGATTTCTTCTTGGACCCCAGGTTCGCGGCATCCCCCATCTCTCCACCGGAGTAAATATCTGACGTGGACACCTGCCCGCCAAATATCTTGGCGAAGAACTTTTCCACCGAGGGGCTGTATTGGTTGATCTTCGATCCCAAGGAATCGATGGACGTCACCAGGTCCGCCAGTATGTTCCCGGCGGTGGACTTCGCCACCATACCCATCGTCTTGATCCGGTCGTTCATCTCTTCCAGTTTCTTCGCTTGTTCCTCGGAAATGGTAACCCCTAACCTCCTCGCTTCCGACTCCAGCGCCGCAATCCCCGCCGCCCCTTTGTTCAGTACCGGGATCATGTCCATCCCGGCCCGGCCGAACAGGGCGACCGCCAGGGACACCTTTCCGGCGCCGTCTTCCATCCCGGCGAATTTGTCCGCCACCTCGGAGAACAAGGTGTTCAGGGGCTTCACGTTCCCCGCGGCGTCTTTCGTGCTAATCCCCATCGCCCGGAACGCGATCGCCGCATCTGTCCCGGCCACCTGTGAATCCGTGATGGCCTTCGATAAAAATTTCATGCTCTTCTGGAGCGACTCGAAGGACACGTCCGACAGCTCGGCGGCGTATCTCATCGCGGACAGTTTCTCCGCGCCGATCCCCAGTTTCTCGGACGCCTTGGCGAGATCGTCCCCCATCTGAAGGGCGGAACGGCCGAGAGCGACAAGGGAGCCCACCGACACCAACCCGGCCAGGGTTCCCTTCAGGGAACCGAGAACGGAACCCATCGACTCCAAGTTCTTCATGGAGGTCTGGATCGCACGCGAACTTCTGTCGTCCCCTTTAATAATTAACTCGACGACATTCGCCAACTATTCCTCCTGGTCCTCTTCCTCTTTCTTGGGTTTGAACAGCATGAAGTCCGCCGGAGAAAACGGCTTCACATCTTTTCCGCGATTCACGTTTGCGATTGTGGATGCGACTATCCCGGAACGGAGATCCGCGCGTTCCTCCCCGAAAGGCTCCAGATGGTAGTACGCTCTCCAGTCGGTGAGTTCCCTGGATGTCATCCGGAGGCGCAGTTCGGATATCGTCATGCCCAACCCGAGCGCCAGCCTGTGCATGAAAAGCCGTTCGGGTTGGGCTTTTAGTTTTTTACCGCTTCCTCCACCGCCCCCGGCCCGATCCCGCTCAGCCGCTGCGCCGCTTCGACGACTTTCTGGACCGCAGAGGCGGACTTGCGAGAAAGGGGAACGATGTCCGCGTCGGAAAAGATGCGATTCCCGTTTTCGTCCACGACGGAAGCCGCCGCGAGTCGCGCGGAGAAGGATACATCCTCGTCCCCGCTTTCCCTCGCTTTCCTGACGGCGGAGCCGATGACTTCGCCTTCCGCTATGGTCAGCGCCCGCACGATCACGCTTCCGCCCCACTCGGGAATTTCCACGGTTTCCCGCTTCAGGTCGTCCGATTCGAGTATTTCGTCGCGCCTTAGGACCACGTGGTCACCCCCGTCTTCCGGACGGTGAACGTCGCCGTGAGAATGCCGTCCACGGCGAGCTTGTCACCGTTGTACTCCCTGACCCACCCGGTGAAACTTTTGACCGTCCCTCCCGGATAGGTAATCTGGAAGTCCTTTTGGACCCCGTCGGCAAATCTGGCGCGGAGTGCGTTCTGCCCGGCATCCGCGAAGTCCACGACGAGTTCCCCGGATTCGCTTCCGTAATCCACGAGCCCGGCGGAAAACTCCTTCGCGTCGCTGTCCAGTGTCGTTTCGTCGATCTCGGATGCGGACCCGCCGCCCGGGTCGAGATTCTTCACCTTCATGACTTGCGTGAACGTCACCGGGGTCGCCGTGCCGCCCGAGGTGTACGTCCCGTAAGCCGAGGCATCCACGCCCTTGAGCGCAAAGGTGTTCGTGGTCGCGTATTCCACCGTGTAGGTGTTTCCGTTCAGTTCCGTCATCCCGCCGACTGCGGCGATGGCCACGCGGTCCCCGGCCACGAATCCATGTGCCGCCGAAGTGATAACCGGCGGATATGCCTTCGTGATCGCGGTGATGTTTTTCGCGGCCCCCGCCCCGGTAGCGATCTTGATGAGCGATTTCTGCGCCTTTATTGCCATTTGAGTCTTCCTCCCTTTTTCATTCTTCCGCGAACGCCGCGGTGTCGAAAATTACATTTCCCCTGATCAGCATCCCGCCGATGATCTTTTCGGCTTGGAGCAATATCTTCTCGCTGGACTGGATGAACGTGTCGCGCGCCAGCCCGCCCCACGTCGTGTCGATCCCGATGGCGGTTCTTACGTCCTGCTCCATCTTCCGAAGATCCGAGTCGGTGATCGCCCCGCCCTCATGCCTGATTTCGAATTCCAGGTCGAGTTTGTGTTCTTCGTTGCCGTCCAGATCGATCCCCATGATCGTGTCCAGCGGATCCCGGACCAAGATACAGGGACATTCGGAAGACTCGATGGGGACTCGACCGATGGAACCGTCCGCCATGACCAGTTGCGGTCTGGATTCGATGACGTTTAATCCGAGATCGGAATAGAAACTTCCTCCCCCTGCCTCGGTGTAGGCGCCGTCCGTTCCCGGGAGCGTGAGAGCGCCATCTCCCAGCGCACTTGTGTAAACCCCGCCCTCCGTCGTCCCGGTGCGGATCAACGACATCCGGAGGGCGATAACGTCCATGATCCGCTGCCGCTTGGGGGCCATTGGTCAGTCCTTCGAAAGCATTAGAATGGTCCACCCGGTTCCGTCCGGTTGTGCCTCAGTTATGATGTAGACCGTTCCGTTGATCTCCAAAGTGTCACCACGACGGGCCGCGGGGGTATCGGAACTTTTGCAGCCGGCTTGTGGAATAGATCCGCCAACCCCGGCGACACCTAATCCCTGGGCATCTACGAAGGCATTGTCGAATGTGACCCGGATGGACGCAACTACCCCGCCAAATGGGGTATAGACGGCAGGAACGGAAAGGTAATCGTCCGCCAAGATCGCATCGTACATGGCGTCATAGATGCCCATGAAGCCTACTGCGCCGGGCCGTACTGCTTGTGCCCAAGAATGCAAAAAGCGTTGAACCTTGCGGCGCCGGTGTTGGCAGCGGGGGTGATGATGAGCTGCGTGTATCTCTTGACCCCGTTGTACGCGATGGACTTGATGGTGTTATCATCCGTTGCGGCGAACGTGGCGCCGGCGATCGTGCCGATGAATGCGGTAGCAGTCACTCCGTCAGAGCAGTCCGCCGCGCCACACTCATAAATGTACGGCGTGAGCGTCACGTCGTTGTCGGCGAGCGTCCCCGTCTGGATGACGTAGGTGACCGACCCATAGCCGAGCCGATCGATGACCGTACCGGTCGTATTGTCGTTGTTCGAGACGCTCGTGTCCGGGCCGATGACGAACTTCGGAAGGACGTTGCTCCACAGGTCCGCGCTCCACGAGGAAGCGGCGAACAGAATGAGGAAAAAGACGGCGAATACCGTCAGGAGTCGGCTTTTCATTCGGTGGGTCCTCCCCTCTTTTTCTTCCCCTCCGCCGGAGCAGCATCGGTCTGCGCCGGCTCGGGTTCCTTGTCGGGAACTTTCTCCGCACGCCTCAACCCGATGACTTCGCGTGCGTGCTTCTCGTCGACGTCCGCGACGTCGCCCTTCTTGTAGACCTTCCCGGCCACAAAGCAGGGAGACAGGATCTTGATCTTCATCTGCTTGTCTCCTTCTTGGGAATTAAGGCCGGGGACAAGAGCCCCGGCCCCATTGGTTTGAAGTAGCACGTCAACCGCTCATTACGCCGCGGTGACACTCGTCGATACCGAGAACGCTCCCGGGTACCGGAGGCCGACGTCGACGGACTGGAACGCCGTCACGCGGATGATACGGGTCGAGGAGGTGATGAACGGGTTCACGAGCAGTTCCAGCGTGCCCCATTCTCCGATGATGACCTGGGAGAAGTCCCCGAAGATCATGTACCCCGCCGTGATCTGGTTCGTGGCGAACCCGCGGAACCCGCACACGTCGTTGGATTCGAGGATGCTTCCATCCCAGAGACCCTTCGACGCGTAGGTGAACTTCGGCTGTGCCGCAAGAATCGCGGCTACCGCCGGGGTCGTGACGTAGGCGCAGGAACCGGAAAGGGCGTTCGCTGCGGCGACGTCTGTCTGGAAGTCGAGCATCTTAGCGAAAGTCACCCCCGTCGCCGTGGTCGCGCCGACTCCGCTCGTCCCGACGATGCCCTGCGGCTGCCCGTCCGCACCGGTCCCGTGGAACCCGGCGAGGTCGACCGCCGTGGCGATCGAAAGCGCGAGGTCCCCGTTGACCAGTCCGTCGATGGACGGGTTGCTCTGGATCAGGAGCTCGCGGGTGTAGTCGATGAACGACCCCACGCACTTCGGGGAGAGCGCGAGTTGCGCGAACGTGTTCGCGCCCTCGGTCGGGGCTGCCGTCTCCGCAACCCAGTACGAGGATGCCCCCGCCGTCCGCTTCGGGATGGAGACGTTCCCGCGCAGACCGGAGAGCACCCTGGCGCCGGCCCGTCGCAGAAGCATCGCGTTCTGGAGAACGTCGATGAACTCGCTGCCGAGATGATCGGTCCCCTTGAGGTAACCGCCCACCGCATCCCCCCCGACAAGCGAGAGATCGCGCTGTCCGGTCCCACGCGGATCGGCCTTCTGCCGCGTGATGTCGTAGGGAACCAGGAATCCGCCGTTCTTCGGCTGGATGCCCCGCTTCACGAGCTCGGCATGGCACGCCTGCTCGAACGAGGCGTCGATGCGTTCCCCAGGAAGCTGCGAGAGCACGGCCTTTGTGATGCTGTACCGCGCGACTTCCTTGCGGGACAGGCCGATTTCGGAGAGCGGGGTGTTGACCGGCTCCCCGTTCTCGACCCTGGAGAGAACGAGCTTCTGGAACTCGTCGAGCGGCGTCCCATCCCGCACGGCCTTCTCGACGATGAACTTCGGGATGAAGTTGGAGAAACGGTTCCCGAGATCGTAGATCCCGGCGACGCGGGCCTCTGCCTTCTCTCGCGCGTCTTTCGCCGCGCGGTCGACCTGCTCCCTTACGTCTTTCTCGTGATCTTCGAGCGTCTTGGTGATCGGATCCGACATGGTAATGGCCTCCCTTTTTTGCGCCTGATCGTTGGCGGCGTTGATGATCTTCCCCGGGACCCCCTGGTCCTTATGCTCCGCAGCCTGTCCCGCGGTCCTTCCGACGCCGACCGTCGGGTCCGCTGGAACAGTGACCATCGAGCATTCGAACGGTTCCCAGTCCGTGATCCGGTAGACGGGCAGCTTTTTCGAAGCCGCCATCTCCATTAATTCCGGGCCGAGTTCCTTTGCGGGGATCTCTTCCATTAAATGCACCTGATACTCAACGCTTACATCCTTGAGAATCCCGGCTTCGATCTGCCGAAACCGGGAAGCGCCTTCCCCTTCGCTGTCGAAATAGGCTTTCCCGCGTGCCTTCTTGTCCTCGTAGTCCACGGTGCAATCCCGCAACCGACCGAGAAGCGCGTCGCGATCGTGATTGAACAGGAGCGGGAGACCGTCCTTCGCTCGATCCATCCGCATCGCGCCCTTCTCGTGCGACAGAATCTCGATCCCCCACCACCGCATGACGGGCAGGTCGGAGGAAAACGACAAATCGACCGTGCGCGCGGCCGCGTCGACCTGTTCGCGGGTAATTGAGAGAACACGACATGGCGGGTCTTTCCTGAGTCTCTCCAGCAATTCCGTCGCCTTCATGTTTCACCCCCGAAATAAAAAAGGCCGGGGGTCTCCCGGCCTTCGTGGTTCCATGTTCTGTGTTGAATTATGCTTTTGCCACAGCGCCCTTTCCGTTGCCCTTGTTCTTGGCCGGGATCACATCGTCATCGTCGGGATCGGTCTGTGTATCGGACGATCCCTGGTCCTTCGCGCCGTAATCCAGATCAAGCCCTAACTCCGCCGCCAGTTGTTTCTCTTCCGCAAGTTCCCGGTACATTTCCTCGATGTCTCCGCCGTTCTCCGCGATGACCTGGGTCGAAGACTTGAACCCCGACTTCACGGCCTCCTGGAACGCTTTGACCTCTTCCAGCGGCTTCACCCACGACCACCTGCGTCCCGTCCAGACAGGACGGTTGAATTTCTCGTACTTCGCCGCGGGCAGATTGATCGCCCCAGTCAGGAGCACCATCTGTAGCCACTCCGAGTAGATGCGGTTTAGAAACGATTCGACGAACCATGACTGGAGACTTTTCCAGCTTTCCCGTTCCTCCAGCAATCCGGCCCGGATGGACGAAAAATTTACCTCAGTTAGATCGTTCGACAGGGACGAAAACGACACGCCAAGCCCCGAGCTGATCCCACGCAGAATCGATTTGACGAACGGATCGAACTGCTGATCCGGGTATTTCGGATCGAACCCGACGAACTCCTTATCGCCGATATCTGTGAAGGTACCAGGCTCCAGGTTGTCGATGGGATTTCCGGATGAATCCGTTTCCTCGGTGGCGATCGGAGAAGCCCCAGCGGTCTGCCCTGGGTTTCTGAAGAACCCGAGCTTGTTCGCGCCAGCTCTGGCGTTGATAATGGCGCCCCCGACGTATCCTTTCAGGTTATGCAACCCGAGCATCGCGGGGGACATCCAGGATATTCCGCGTGTCTGATCTGCGCGTTCCGGATCGAACACGTGGATAATGTCCGATGCCGGGATTCTCACGTATGGTGCTGTGGGAATCATCGATCCGTACAGGTCGAGCGTATTGTTCCGCGTGCTGACGTAGTAGGCGACTGGTTTCCTCCACACATCGATTTCGACGCCCATGCGAATGATATTCCCGTTTCTGAGTTCCTCGTTCATCTTCTCGTCGATCCAGTCGGGTTCGATCAACTGGAGCGAAAACCCGTACCTGTTGATCGATTGCCCACGGACCAAGCGCACGAACGACTCCCCGTCCCGGGCAGCCGTCTCGACAATGATTTCTTCTGCCTTCCTGAGCGAAATCTTCCCGGTTACAGTGGCTGTCTCCGGCCTCGACCACGATGCGAATGCCCGCTCGATGATGTCGTTCGCCATCCTGTCGGGCTGCGGTTTCCCCTTGGCGTCCCAGTAATCGATGGCCTTTACCTGGAGCTTGAACCCATCGCTCCCGATCACGTTCTTCTTCACCGCCCGCAGGTATGCGCGCGCGAACTCGTTATTCTGCGACAGGTCCCTTGCCCTGGCGCGAACGGCCACAAGGCCAGATCTGATATCGTGGTCGATCGAGGTGGCCGTGGTAAGCCATTCATCCGTCAATCGATTCATTTTGGCGGCAGCATATGCCCGCCTTGATGGTTTTCTGAGATCGGACTGGTGGATATATCCGTGATCGCGCAGAAACGTCCGGATCAATCCCATCAGGCGCTCCCGAATTTCACGCGAATAGTTTTGGTCTTGCCGTTTTCCGTGTCCACCTCGGAGCGATAGAACCCACGGAGGCGCAGCAACTCATCGGGTTTCAGGTATTGGATCGCCCTCCCGTTGATGGTCAGGGATAGATCGGCGTGAGTCGCACGGCCCTGGAGTGTCGCCTCGATCGCGTCCAACATCTTTTTGGCGTGGGAGCGATGATCGGTGCTGGATGAAGTCCCCGGCATGTACGGCTTGATCGTGACCATGCCTTCGTCGATCGTCTTCCTTCCGGTGATTCCCGGGGAGATGGTCCATTCCACAAAGGCAACCCAGTCGTAGTTCCCTTTCTCGAAAGCAGACGTCTCCGATGCCGAAACCGAAATGTCGTGATCGTTCCCGTTGGCGACTGCAACGATGTCAATTTTAGTTAACCCGTAATACCGCAACGCATACTTGAGCGTATATGTCGCAGCCGGGTAATCGGTGAGGCTGTCCGTCCATTCCCATGTGTCGCCTGCGCGAAGGGACGAGGGGATTTTCATCGTTAGTACTCCTGCACTGTGAAAATAACATCGTGCTCCAACTTCACCCCATTGTCCGAAGTGCAGCGGAGAGTGATCCGGTACTTTTTGCCATCCTCGCCGCCCTTTCTGATGTACGAAACCTCTTGCCCGGAAATCATCGTGTTGTCCCATCCGAGGATCGTATTGTCTACATCGTTCCCGCCCATGTCGCGGGCGAATACCGTACAGGACGCCACGTTGTCCCCGGTGCCAAGTCGATCTGAAAAATCCACGGACTCAGTAAGTTCCTCAAAGGGTTGTTTCGATTCCGAGACAATCGTTACGCCCGCAAAACCCACCGCTGCCAAAAAAGCAAAAAGGACCATGAGGGATCGGAAGATAAATTTCATCTTCGGTTTCTCCTTACCATCGGGTAGAAGACCACCCAGACCTTCGGGGTGGGCGGACTATTTTCTTTGCGTTCCCTTTTCTGTCCGGCTCCGTGCGCCGCGCTTGCTCTTGGATCATTGCGGCATACCGTTCCAGGTTCGGATTCAAGGCGATCAGTGCCGCGTAGCCATACACCCGGCAGTCAAGTCCCTCGTTCCGCTCCCGGTTTTTCTTCCAGATGAACTTGACCTCGCCCTTTTCCCGGATTTTGATGAGCGACTCGGCGGTGATCTGCTTGAAATACTCCTCGTCTGCCGACATCGGGAAGTGCATGAACCCGGGCCCCGGGGCCTCAAGTTTCAGCCGGGACAGAATCGTTCGTTTCAGGGCGTCCGTCCCGATGATGCGCAGCGGGACGTTCCCGGCGTTGTTGCGGTTTGCCCGTCCTACGGCTGGGATCCCAGGTCTGCTGCCGCCTTTGAGCGCCCAGATACGCCGCTCCTCCCGGGGCTTGCAGAACTCGTAGACCTTCGTCGTCGCGTGGCCGCCAGAGTCGATCCCCGCGGCCATGACGACGAGCATGACGCCGAGCTCGTGCCGGTACCGCTTCGAAAGCAGGATGTCCAGGTCCTGCCAGGGACGGGGGTCGGTTTCCGTCCTCCCCGGGATGACGGCGTATTCGATCTGCCAGGACTCCTCGCCGGGCGCCCAGCCGATCACCTCGGCCTCGATCCTGTCGTCCTGGATATCCACGCCCACCGTGATCGCGCAGACCCGGGCGGGGACGAGCGGGCCGTATTCTTCCCGGCGGGCAAGAAGACCGCTCTCGTCCACCGTGGTGGTGTCCTCCTTCCACGTCTCCCCCAGGGCGGCGTTCACGAACACGCGGAGCTGCTCGGGGCTCTTGGACCGCGCGGCCTTGACGAATCGAACGGCCAGCTTGTGCAACGTCGTCCAGGGCGAATAGAGCGCCGAGATGTGAAATCCGGCGACTCCCTTGACCCACGGCCGCGTGATCTCCCACCGGCCCCGCCGGACCATCCGGTATCGTTCGTGTTCCTCGATGCGCCCGCGGCAATACGCGCATTCGTAATGGACGTCGACCGGATTCCCGCGCTCGTCCTTGTTCCACTTGACCTGCGGCCAGATCAGCCGCTGGTACTTCCCGCACCCCTTGCGGGGGCAGGGGACCATGAAGTACCGCTGGTCCGAGGAATCCCATTCCGCCTCGATCCTCGATATCTCGTGGACCGTCGGCGTCGAGCCCTTGTACGTCTTGGAATTCCAGAAGGTCTCCGTCCGGACGGTGCCCAACTCGATCGCGTCCCCCTCCTCCTTGACCGAAGGGGGATACTTGTCCACCTCGTCGAACAGGACGATCCGGATCGGCCGGGATGCCAGGTCCGCCGGCGAGCCCGCCGTGGCCACGGCCAGCATCCCGCCTTCGAATACCTTCTCCTGAATCGTGTTCGACGAATTCTTGGTCCTCGGCTCGGCGATCTTCCCGCGGAGCGCCGGCGTGTCCCGAAGCATCGGCGAAAGCCTGGTCTTGCTCCAGGAGTTCGCCATCTTGATGTTCGGCTGCACCACCAGGATCGACGCCGGATCCTGGTGAACATGGAAGCCGATGATGTTGTTGATGACCTCGGTGGAGCCGATCTGTGCGGCCTTCATCAGGACCACGGTCGAAATGTCCGGGTCCGAGAAGGCGTCCATGACGCCCCGCAGATACTCAGCCCTTATTGTGCTCCACTTTCCGGGCTCGGCGCTTGCCTCGGGCGACAGGACGCGGTGCAGGTCCGCCCACTGGCTCACCGTCAGTTGCGGGGGCGCCTTCGCCAACCCCGTTGCCCGGTGCAACGCTTTCGACAGCCCCGAGAAGGATTCCGGAGTAATCAGCTCCAGCGAGCTCATCCAGGGCCTCGCAAATCATGCCGTTTAATATCTTCTCCTTGGCTGCATCCCCCGAAACGCCCCGCAGCCGGGGGATAGCTTTCCGGGGGATCGACAGAATGCGGGAGCGGAACGCCCCTACGACGCGCTCCCAGACCTGGCCGATCAACAGCGTGGGGACGAGTTCTCTGCGCGCCTGCGCGAGCTTCAACTCCTGAATCTGCGCCTGGGCAGTTTTAAGCCGTGTCTCGGCTTCTACGAGGTTCGTCGGCTTCTGGCCGCGCTCCTGATATTCCCTGTACCAGGCCTCGCAGGCCTCCGGGTCGAACCGGCTGTTCCCGAGGGTGGGCATTCCCCGCTTTTCGAGGTTGTAGGTGGTTCTGAAGGAAACACCCAGCCTTTTGGCGATCGCCTCGCGGTTGACCGGCTTCCCCATGCATCGCCTATGGTGTGGCAATATTGCAACAGTTTAAATTATCGAATGTGTAACGAGAGACCGAGGTGCTGCGTTACC
>ERZ1292629.39-Hain-H43-01um-R1-39-length-121392-cov-10_pt1 | contig 20885 bp, 22 predicted proteins | sample MGYA00564399_ERZ1292629 | MGnify/ENA primary metagenome ERZ1292629 (study PRJEB36523, sample SAMEA6512636) | groundwater metagenome | collected 2019-01-08 | study: AquaDiva: Metagenomics assemblies of 32 groundwater samples | reverse complement strand
CCCCCCCCCCCCCCCCCGCGCTGGTGCTGTTTTACGGCGATGCCGGCTATTATTTGCATGGCGCGTCCGATTACAGCCAGCGCAATTTGATGGCTCCGTATATACTCCATTGGGAAATAATCCGCCAAGCCAAGGCGCTCGCGTTCAAACATTATGATTTGTGGGGCATTGACGCTCGCCGCTGGCCCGGCGTCACCCGCTTCAAACTCGGCTGGGGAGGGCAGACCTTGGAACACCCGGGCTCATTTGACCTAAAAATTTCCGGCTTGTGGTATCTGGGATATAAATTGGCTAGAAAAATATTTTGATGTTTAGAGAGGGGTTAATTGATAAAATTTTACGCAGTATTAAGAAACTGATTCCCCAATCGGTGTTTATTTTTTTTGCACCCAGCTATCATTGGGCACTCGCGGTAATCGGGGCGGTGTGGTATGGGTTTCCGGCACGCAGTCTGAAAATTATCGGAGTGACAGGAACGAAAGGCAAGTCCACCACGGTCTATATGATAACCAAAATCCTTGCCGACATTGGACTGCCGGTGGCGGCCGTCGGGTCACTGGGTTATAAAATCCGGGACAAAGAGTGGCCAAACACGCTTAAAATGACGATGCCCGGCAGGACCAAACTCCAGAAATTTCTATGGCAAGCCAAGCGCGCCGGCTGTGAGTATGCGGTGCTGGAAGTAACGTCGGAAGGTTTAGCCCAGCATCGCTTGACCGGTATGGATATTGATTGTGCCGTTTTCACTAATCTGCACCGCGAGCATCTGGAGAGCCACGGCTCACTTGCCAATTACCTCAAAGCCAAGCAGAAACTTTTTTTGAAAACCAAGCACATCCAGGTTTTGAACATTGATGACCCATATTTTGAGAAATTCGCCAATTTCCCGGCGAGAATCAAGGTCACTTACGGAATGGGGATAGCGATGATATCAAGCTTAAAGTTTAAAAATTTAAAGTTGAAATTACTGGGGGACTTCAACGAGTACAACGCGCTGGCGGCGCTGGCGGTGGCCGATGCCTATCGGTTGGATTTGGACCAAGCAGTCAAGACGCTCAATGCCATTGAATCAATTCCGGGGCGGATGGAGACGATAGAGGCGGAGTCTAAAAGTTTAAAGTTTAAAGTAGTGGTGGACTACGCGCATACGCCGGACTCGCTGGAAGCAGTGTATCGCAACCTGCGGCCGCAAGCTAAACGGCTGATTGGCGTACTTGGCGCCGCCGGCGGGGGACGGGACAAGTGGAAACGGCCGGAGTTCGGCAAGATTGCCAGTAACTGGTGCGACGAAATAGTCTTAACCAACGAAGACCCGTATGACGAAGACCCCGGGCAAATCATTGAACAAGTGGCGCTGGGCGTTTCCAAATCCAAAAAGCTAACCAAGATTTTGGATCGCGGCGAAGCCATCCGCCACGCCTTGGCAATCGCCCAAAAAGGGGATACAGTCGTGATTACCGGCAAAGGAAACGAAACGTCCATTGCCGTCGCCGGCGGCAAGAAAATCCCGTGGTCGGATAAAGCGGAGGTATTGAAAAGTCTCTAACTTTTCTTTTTTTCGGATTTTGCTAAGATTCAATTGTTATGCCGGAAGAAAGCGAACTCCAACCGGAAGGCCGGATGTGGCTGTTGGTGATTTTAATGCTGGTGATTTTTGCCGGGTCTTTGTTTTATTTCATCCGGAATAATCCGGATATTCTCAACTCCGACCGACAAGCGCGCATCAGCCAAAACAACAACCGCCAAACCCGAATCTACACTGTGTTTTACAACCCCGGCGTTTTCAGCCCGACCAACCTGCGCATCCACATCGGCGACGCCGTTAAGTTCCAAAACGACGGCGACCAGCCGATCCACATCAGTCCTGACGAACCCAACAATCCGATCGGTTTTGACAGCATCGGCGACGTCCCGCCCAGAAGTTCTTTTGCCTATACTTTCAGCAAACAGGGTGTTTTTGGCTACTACAACAGTTTAAATAAAAGCGAGCGCGGCACGGTCATCGTCAGGCCCTAATGAACCAAAAATTTTCACTTTTTATCAGAGTGCTATCGTTATTTCTGTTGACTCAAATTTTGGGCGTCTGGCTAGCGGTCAAGCTCTTGCCCCAACTGTCCGTGGCGGTAGCCGATATTTCCGAGTTTACCGCCAGCGACTTGATATACATCGTCATTTTTGCCGCCATTTTCTTTTTCGCCGTTTATAAATTTCCCTGTTTCAGTTCGGTGTTTTACAAGCTGGTGCTGTCAATAATTATTTTCTCCGCCAGTCAAACCGTTTTGTCTATTTGGCTGGCCCGCCTAAGTTTTGCTTCGCAAAATTTAGGCGGGCTGGCGCCCATTACGGCCTTGGCCGGCGGTTTGGCGGCGCTGGCGCTATTCTGGCTGTACCGCGCGGTCTGGATGCAGGATTTGGTGATGCTTTTAACTTTGGCCGGCATTGGCGCGATTTTCGGTCTGGCTTTGACGCCGCTGACAGTAGTGATAATTTTGGTCATTCTGTCTTTTTATGACATTATCGCCGTTTACAAAACCGGGCATATGGTCAAACTGGCCGAGACCATGATTCAAGCGCGGGCGATTTTTGGTTTCATCATCCCGACCGCTTTGTCCGGTTTTCGGGAAAACGTAACCAAAGTCCGGCCGGGTGAGGAATTTATGATTCTCGGTTCCGGCGATGTGATTCTGCCGCTGTTGCTGGCCGCCTCTTTGGTGAGGATTTCTGTCAGCCAAGCGGCCGTAGTCGTCGTCTTTGCCTGCCTCGGCCTGCTGATAACCAATTTACTTTTTACCAGCCAAAAAACCCGCCGGCCGATGGCCGCCCTGCCGCCGATCGCGGCGATGAGCATAATTGGTTATCTCGTTGCGTCGTTATCACTATGAAATTAACTTTCTACGGTGGCGCCCGCTGGGTTACCGGCGCCAATTACCTGCTTGATACCGGCGCCGCAAAAATTTTAATTGACTGCGGTTTATTTCAGGGCCGCAAATACGCCGAAGATTTGAACTATCAGCCGTTCCAATACCATCCGGCGGAGATTGACCTTGTTTTGATTACTCACAGCCACATTGACCATATCGGCCGCCTGCCCAAACTGTACAAAGAAGATTTCCGCGGGCGGGTCTACACCACTACGGCCACACGCGATCTAATGGCTGTCGCTCTGCCCGACAATATGCGGCGCATTCAGGAAGAAGCCGAGCAAGACGGACATCCAGCGCTTTTTGAAGAAAGTGACTTGGCGGGACTGTTACCGTTGATTGAGGGGGTGGAATACGGTCAAATTCTGGACTTAGGCGGCGTGAAAGTTGTTTTCCGCGATGCCGGACATATTTTGGGTTCGGCGATTATAGAAATTGTCGCCGCGGGTCAGCGAATTGCCTTCTCCGGTGATCTGGGCAACTTCCCGAATTTATTGCTCAACCCGCCGGCGGTGCCGGAAGCGGCTGATTACCTGGTAGTGGAATCGGCCTACGGCGATCGGACGCATGAAGCGCGCGAGGAACGCCAAATTAAACTGACGGAAATTATTGCCGAAACGATAAAACGGCGCGGTGTTCTATTGATTCCCAGTTTTGCCATGGAGCGGACACAGGAACTGCTGTTTGAACTGAATGAATTTTTTAATCAAAAAAAGATTTTCAACATTCCGGTTTTTCTCGACAGCCCTTTAGCCATCAATCTGACTGCGGTTTACAAAAAACATTCAGGGTACTTCAATGAAAGGGCAATGCATTTAATTCAATCCGGGGATGACATCTTTAATTTCCCGATATTGAAAATGACGCCGACGGTGGAAGAATCCAAAGTCATCAACGACACGCCGGCGCCGAAAATCATCATTGCCGGTTCGGGTATGAGCCATGGCGGGCGAATTCTGCATCACGAACAGCGTTATCTGTCTGACCCCAATACCACGATTCTGTTTGTCGGTTACCAAGTGGACGGCTCGCTCGGCCGGCATATCCAGCGCGGGGATAAAGAAGTTACAATCTTCGGCCAGCGCGTGCCAATCAATTGCCGCATTGAAAATATCACCAGTTACTCGGGCCACGCCGACCAGTTGCAATTAGTCAGTTGGGCAAAACACGTCAATATCGGCAATCAACTCAAAAGGGTTTTTGTCGTTCAAGGCGAAGCCGCCGCCGCCAGGACGTTGGCTAATCTGATCAGCGAACAAGTGGGAGCGGATGCGATCGCGCCGGAAGAGAATGAGGGGTTTGAGTTGTAGCCAGGCGGGTGCGACGTTCAGAAACGGCGTCATTTTCTGCTGAAAATGCGCCTTGGATCTCACCCCGTCGGGTTCCGATACATTCTTCACGCCGCACCCGCCTGGCTACCACACTCGGCCGCAGAGTTCGAAAAATGCCACGCTCGCTGGTGAGCCGAGTGGTGACCGGAGGGGTAGCGAGCTGGTCTGAAAACATAAAGATTTAGGGAGGGCGGGCGAGCATTGTTTTGACACGGGAAAATTGCTATCATCAGAGCATGAAATACAAATTCGTGGTGTCGGGAGCGGCGGATATGAGTTTTTGTTCGGCCGACGCGCCGGAGCGGGCGTATCAGCTAGGGGAAGAAATCGTCAAACAAGGCGGGATTCTGATTACCGGCGCCACCACCGGTATCCCTTACGAAGCGGCTAAAGGCGCCAAGGACGCCGGCGGAATTTCCATCGGCATCTCACCAGCCGCCACTTATGCCGCCCATGTCAAGTCCTACCGCTTGCCAACCGAGCATTTTGACTTTATAATCTACTCCGGTTTTGACTATTCCGGGCGCAATCTAATCTTGACAAAATCAGCTGATGCCGTCATTATCGGTTGTGGTGGCTTTGGCACGTTAAACGAATTTACTATCGCTTTAGAAGATAACAAGCCCATCGGTATTCTTACCGGCACCGGCGGTACCGCCGATGAAGTCGCCCATCTTTTGGAAAAAATTGAAGACCCGCATCGTCACGGCGCGGGCAAACTGGTTTACTCCAACGACCCCAAAGACCTGGTTGCTAAACTGGTAGTGTTGATTGAAGAGGAGCAAAAGGAAGCCAAAGTCGGTAAACCAATCGGAGAATAATTTCAGATGTCTGACGGCAACCATCTAAATCTTAAAGAAGAACTGCCTTTAATCCCGCTCAAAAACGTGGTGCTTTTCCCGCGGGTGGCAATTCCGTTATTAGTCCAGCGGGCGAAATCAATCGGCAGTTTGGACTACGCCCTATCCCAAGACCGGTTGGTGATTTTTGTCGCCCAGAAAAACATCTACGATGACGTTGACCAGAAAGATTTGTTCAAAATCGGCACCGTCGGCCGGATTTTTGAAATCCACAAACTGCCCGACGGCACTTCCAAAGTTCACGTGGAAGGCATTGCCCGAGTGAGAATCAAAGAGTTCAGCCAAGTCTCGCCGTTTTTCAAAGCCCGGGTGGAATTGATTGAACCCAAATACGCTTCCGGCATCGAGACCGAAGCCCTGTTGCGGACCACCGTGGAGCAATTCCGGAAACTGGTTGAAGTGCGCAACTTGCCAATGTCGACAACTTTCCCGGAGTTGATTGACGCTTTAGAGCAGGTTAAAGACCCTCAGCAGATCGTTGACCTGATTGCGATTAATCTTAATCTGGAACTGCTTGACCAGCAGGAAATCCTGGAAACTACCGACGTCAGCGCGGCGCTTAAAAAAATCAATTTTTACATCGGCCGTGAATTGGAAATCATGGACGCCGAGAAAAAGGTCGTGCGCGAGACCCGCAAGCAGTTGGGCAAGATGCAGAAAGAAATGTTCCTGCGCGAGCAGATGAAAAGCATTGAGAAAGAATTGGGCTTGGACGGCGAGAAGGGCGAAATCGAGACCCTGCGCGCCAAGATTAAAGCCGCCGGCATGCCCAAAGACACCGAAGCCAAAGCGCTCAAGGAACTCGGGCGACTGGAAAAAATGTCTTCTTTCAGCCCGGAAGTGTCTTATCTGCGCACCTACCTTGACTGGCTGGTGGAATTGCCCTGGTCTAGAAAATCCACCGCCAAAATTGACCTGAAAGAGGCCGAGAAAATTCTCAACGACGACCACTATGGGCTGAAAAAAGTCAAAGAAAGGATTTTAGAATATCTAGCCGTCCAAAAACAGGTCGGCAAGATCCGCGGGCCGATCCTGTGCTTCGTCGGACCGCCCGGCACCGGTAAGACCTCCATCGGCCGATCCATCGCCCGGGCGCTGGGGCGCAAGTTCGTCCGGGTATCGCTGGGCGGCATGCGCGATGAAGCCGAAATCCGCGGCCACCGCCGGACTTATGTCGGCGCTTTGCCGGGACGGATTGTTCAGGGGGTTAACACTGCCGGCACTCGCAACCCGATCTTCATGCTGGATGAGCTGGACAAGATCGGCATGGATTTTCGCGGCGACCCGTCGGCGGCGCTGTTGGAAGCGCTGGACCCGGAGCAGAATTTCGCTTTCTCCGACCACTACCTGGAAGTGCCGTTTGACTTGTCGGACGTTATGTTCATCGCCACCGCCAATATGCTGGATACCGTCCCGCCGGCATTGCGCGACCGATTGGAGATTATTGAGTTTCCCGGTTACACCGAAGATGAAAAACTGCACATAGTTAAAAAGTTTTTATTGCCGAAATTGTTTAAGGAGCATGGCCTCAAAGAAAATTCCATCCGCTTCAACGACCAAGCGCTCAAAGACATTATTCGCAAACATACCCGCGAGGCCGGCGTGCGCGATTTAGAGCGGCAGACGGCAACGATTATCAGAAAAATTACCCGCAAATTCGTGGAGAAAAAAGTGAAAGCCGGTTTGGCGGTTACCCCGCAAACCCTCCATTCCTATTTAGGTCCGGTCAGATTTACTCATCAGGAAGCGGAAACCAAGGATGAGATCGGCGTCTCCACCGGTCTGGCCTGGACACCGGTGGGGGGCGAAGTGATGTCCATTGAGGCCTCCCGCATGCCGGGCAAAGGCAAACTCCTGCTGACCGGCCATTTGGGCGAAGTGATGAAGGAATCGGTTCAAGCCGCCCTGTCATTTGCCCGTTCCACGGCGGCTAAACTGGGCATCAAAGAAGATTTTTATAAAGAAGACATCCATGTGCACGTGCCGTCAGGCGCCATTCCCAAAGACGGACCGTCGGCCGGCATCGCCATGGCCGCGGCGATTATTTCGCTCCTCACCGGCAATCCGGTGCGTAAAGACGTCGGCATGACCGGTGAAGTAACTCTGCGCGGCAAAGTGCTGGGTATCGGCGGCGTCAAAGAAAAGATATTGGCCGCGCACCGGGCCGGGCTGAAAACGGTGATTATGCCGGCGGAAAATGAGAAGGATTTGGAAGATATCCCGCGCGAAGTCCGCCGCGACCTCAAATTCAAATTCGCCAAAACTATGGACGACGTGCTCAAGCTCGCCCTCAAGAATAACCGCGTGCCACGGGTGTGATATAATGGGAGTAAATGTTCGCGCGGTTTCGCCCCAACAAATTCTGGCTGGCTGTGGCCATGCTGGTCGGTTCCACCGTCGGCATCGGGTTTTACGGCATCCCGTTCACTTTTATGAAGGCCGGTTTTGGGGTCGGCCTTTTATTTTTTGCGGCGATAGTCGGGCTGGTCCTGCTTAATAATCTGCTTTACGGCGAGGTGGTGCTGCGCACCCACTATCGCCACCAAATGGTCGGCTACGTCAACAAATATCTGGGCCCCTGGGCCAAGCGCGTCAATTTGTTTATTTTCTGGGTTTCCACCTATGGCGCGATGATCGGCATAATCATCATCAGCGGCGATTTCTTATCCAACATTTTGTCGCCCTATCTGGATTTTTCACCGGTGGTGTTCAGCACTTTATTCCTGCTGCTGGCGGCGGCGTTGGTGCTGGCGGGGGTACGGACGGTGTCGCGGCTGGATTTTTTGATGATGTTGCTGTTTATGCTGATCGTGGCGGTAATCGCCATTTTCGGCGTGCGCCATTTAACGCCGGCTAATTATACTTTTGACTTAACCGACTTCTGGTTTTTGCCCTTTGGCGTGATCCTGTTTGCCCTGCATTCGGGCGGCGTGCCGTTGATGCGGCAGGTTTTAGATGAGCAGGAAAGGCGGCTGAAACCGGCGATTATTTACGGCACCTTGATTCCGGCAAGCTTATATTTAATCTTTACTTTACTGGTGGTCGGTATTTCCGGCGAGGTAACTTCGCCCGACGCCATTTCCGGTTTAAAAGGTTGGTTGGGCGGCGATATCGTATTGGCCGGCTCCCTTTTTGGCTTTCTCACCTCTACCACTATTTTTTTCAATATCGCCACCGCCTTGCGCGAGTCGCTGCGCGAAGATTTCCGCATCAAACGCCGCTGGTTGTGGGTTTTAGCGCTCCTGCCGCCCTATTTGTTGTTTTTGTCCGGCATCCGCAATTTCATTGACATCATCGGGTTGGTGGGCGGCGTAGCCGTCAGTTTGCAGCTGGTCCTGCTGATATTTTTGTATGTTAAAGCCAAGAAAAACGGCGAGCGGGTGCCGGAATATTCTATCCGAGTGCCGAGTTGGGCGTTGTATCTGATGATACTGTTTTTCGGATTGGGAGCGGTTTATACCGTATTAGTAAAATAGTCGTCGGCAGTGTTGTTTTTCGGGACGTTTAATTCCCCAGCGAGGAATTAAACTCGCTCATTTCTGTGGATTCAGCTCGCGGTGCTGCGCGATTGTACCACTCGCTGACCATGCAATCTCACAGAAATGAGCGCCCGCTAAACAACACTGCCGACTCCTCCTTGTCTAAATTAGAAAAACTTACCTTTTACGTTTTTTTATTCTCTATCCCGTTCCAGACCCGGCTGATTTTGCATAAGTGGACTTTGCCGTTCAACGAGTGGACGGCGGCTTTCCTTTACGGGACGGATATTTTGTTGGTGCCGGTTTTCATTTTCTGGCTGGCCCGCTCGATCAAAAACAAAAGCCGACTCAAGCTTGATCTGACTGGCCGCCTGCTGATTGTCTTTTTCACTGTCTCGGCCCTGTCAATTCTTAATTCCAAAATCATTGGTCTTTCCTTTTACCATTTATTGAAACTTTGGGAATTCTTACTGCTTTATTTTTATATCAAAACCAGTTTCGGCAGATTGTATAACTTTAACACAGCGGCTCTTGTTGTCTTAAGCTCTGGTATCTTCCAATCAGTGATTGCCATCGGACAGTATCTCAAACAAGCCAATTTAGGCCTGAAAATTTTTGGCGAAAGCCCCTTGTCAGTGGATATTACCAATGTTGCGGTTATCATCACTGATGGCCAAAAATATCTGCGCGCCTACGGCACCACGCCCCACCCCAACGTTCTAGCCGCCTGGCTGTTGGCCGGGCTTTTTGCTTTTTATTGTTTGGTTTCCAGACAAAACCGGCCAGCTCATTCCAAAGTTCAACCTTGGTTTTGGCTCGGCTATACCGTCTTGCTGTTTGCTTTTTTTCTAACCTTCTCGCGAGTAATTATCAGTTTGTGGGGTTTGGCGTTTATTATCGGTTGGCTGGCCCGCCCAAATTTTGCGAAGCAAAACTTAGGCGGGCTGGCCCGGCGAAAAGAGAAAATCACCAAACAAATCGCGGCAATCACCATGACAGTCACCATGCTTTTTACCGTTACCTTCTGGCCGCAAGTCCAATCACGGCTTCAGCTATCGCTTCAGGATGAAGCCGTCAGTCAGCGCCTCCAATACAATCAAATCGCCACCCAAACCATTAAAAACGGCCCATTGCTTGGCATCGGCATTGGCCAGTTTGTAGCTGATCTGATGGCCAAGTACAAACATTATCCGGCGCTGTTTTACCAGCCAGCCCATAATATCTATTTGTTGATCGCTTCTGAAACCGGATTGATCGGGTTAGGACTGTTCAGCGCTTTTCTTTTTTCTATCTTCTGGCGAATTCGCCGCGACCCCTTCTGGCTTACAGCTTACAGCTTATTACTTATCGCTGGTCTGTTTGACCATTTTCTCTGGACCCTCCAGCCGGGGAGTTTAATTTTTTGGCTGGTCATGGCCCTGGCGTCTGTACGGGGTGTGGATAGCCGACTGGTTGTTTAGATTAATGTTTTCTGCTATAGTAACAGACACAAATGAGTACTGGTAAAAAGCTGGTCTTTATTTTAGTTTTAACCGCTTTTTTGGGGTTTTTGCCTTGGGCCAATGCCTCCGCCGAGGAAGGGCGGTATTTTGTTAAGTCCACCAAGGCCTTTTGGAAAAACGCCTTAAGCGTCCGGAATAGTTTTGACAACGGCTTTACCGCCGACCTTTCTGATTTTCAAGTGAGATTCGCCAAAATTTGGGGGCTGGACATTGAACCGGTCAAAGTTTTGCAGATTTTGCCTGCCTCGCCGGCTCGCCTCGATCCGGCGGAGCGGGCGAGCGAACCGGAAAATAAACTCTCGGTCGGCGAATCAAAAGAAGAATTAACCCCAACACCGGCGGTGCCGGCCCAAAACAAACCCAGCGCCAAAGGAGGCAAAACTGCCCGTCAAATGCCGTCTGACCAGACGCCGTGGGGCGTTGAAACCATCTATAACGACCCGATTATTGCCAAGACCAGTGGCGGCGATAATGTCAAAGTAGCCGTTTTGGACACCGGCGTTTTAGTCAGCCATCCGGATTTGAAAAACCGGATTGCTCAATGCAAGGACTTTACCGCCGCCAGATTTCCGGTTATAGACGGGAAATGCGAAGACAAAAACGGCCATGGTACTCACGTGGCGGGAATTATTGCCGCTGATGCCGGCAGTGACAGCAAGGGCATTTACGGCGTAGCACCGGCCGCCAAACTGCTTATCTACAAGGTCTGCGGCGCCAATGGTCTCTGCTATGCCGACGATATTGCTGTTGCTTTACGGCTGGCGGCCGACCAGGGAGCCAATATTGCCAATATGAGTTTCGGCAGTGACAGCGAAAGCGGTTTAATACGCGACGCCATTAACTATGCCGATGCCAAGGGTGTTTTGCCTGTGGCTGCGGCCGGCAATGACGGACCGTTTGCGGCCAGCATTGACTATCCCGGCGCGCAAGCGGAAACTGTCGCCGTCGGCGCTCTTAATCAAAATAAAGATGTAACCGAATGGAGCTCGCGCGGTATTAATACCGCCACTACACCTTATATCGTGGAAGAAAAAGACATTGAGTTTGCCGCGCCCGGAGAGAATATTGAATCCACTTGGAATAACGGCGGCTATGTAATTTTGTCAGGCACTTCCATGGCCTCGCCGTTTGTGGCCGGCTTGGCCGCTAAATACTGGCAGACGGCCGCCGAAAACCCGGCTCGGGCCACCCGGAGCTTTCTCCATGATCTCACTCTTGATCTGTTGCCAATCGGCGACGACAACGGTTCCGGTTTCGGCCTGCCCCGTATGCTAGCCCAGTAAACACGCAAACAATCACTTTCAGCACCCTCATTAGTAAAATTAAACGGTGAACGATATTAAGGTTAATTTTACTCTAGCCATCAACCGGATCGTCGGTATTCTTATCCTCTCCGACTTTATGCTCTTTTTCGGTTTCGGCTTAATGGCGCCAATTTTCGCCATCTTCATTCAAAACAAGATTGAAGGCGGCAGTTTGGAAGTGATCGGCCTGGCCACCACTATTTATTGGCTGGTGCGGGCGCTGACGGCCGTGCCTTTGAGCCGGTTTATGGATAAAACCGATGGCGAACGCGACGAGTTCTATTTCATGCTGGTCGGCAGTTTGATACTTTCAGTGGTACCCTTCTTTTATATTGTTGTCAGTCAACCTTGGCATATTTATCTGTTGGAAGCAATTTACGGCTTGTCCCATTCCATGGCGGTGCCGGCCTGGCGGATAATTTTCACCAATCATCTGGATAAAGGCAAAACCGGCTTTGAGTGGTCGGTGGAAGACGTTGCCATTGGAGTGGCAATCGCTTTCAGCGCCTATATCGGCGCTCGCATCGCCGACCGTTATGGTTTTGATACGCTGTTTTTCATTGTTGGCCTTTTAGGCTTGGTCGGTACGTTCGTTTTGCTGCCTTTATACAAAAATATGCTTACCTTGAGGGAAATGAAGAAATTGCACCGCCAGAAATTCAAAGGTCCATTAAATCCAACCTGATGATATGAAAAAAATCGCATTAGTCGGCGGCGGCAGCGGCGGGCATGTTTATCCGCTGGTAGCGGTGGCGGAAGAACTCAAAAAATCAAGCGACATTCAGCTTCAATTCATCGGCGACGACACGCTGATTAAACGGGAGGCCGTTGCCCTAGACATCAAGTTCAAAAGGGTGCTGGCGCCCAAATGGCGCCGCTATTTCAGCGCGGCCAATTTTTTGGATGTTTGGAAATTGCCGCTCGGAATTTTGCAGGCGTTTTTTCATCTCTGGCTTTTTATGCCTGATGTCATTTTTATTAAAGGGAGCTATGCCTCGTTTTTGCCGGCGCTGATCGGCAGATTATTTTTAATTCCGCTGGTGGTGCACGAGTCTGATGCTATTCCGGGCCGGACCAATTTATTTTTTGGGAAAAGAGCCAAAAAGATCTTTGTCGCCCTTGAAACAGCCAAAAAATATTTTCCGGCCGGCGCGGTTGAGTTCGTCGGCAACCCGATTCGCGCGGAAATTTTGTCAGCCAGCGATCCTGCTTCGGCCAGAACTCATTTTACGCTTAATCCTAACCAGCCGACAGTTTTAATTACCGGTGCCAGCCAAGGCGCCAAAGCGCTCAACGATGTGCTCCTTTTGGCTGCGGTTGAGCTCGTTAAAAAATTTCAGATTATTCACCAGGCCGGTCCTGACAACTTTACCGATGTTGAACGGGAGCTGAAAAAAATCATAGCCGAGGGTGAAGGCAGTTATGGCCCGGGACTGGCCGCTGGCTACCGACTACACCCGTCTTTTGAAGTTGGGGAAATGACCTTGGCTTACAGCGCCGCCGATGTGGTGGTCTGCCGGGCCGGCTCGTCAATCTTTGAAATCGCCGCCCACGGCAAGCCGATGGTCCTGGTACCTTTGCCGAATTCGGCTGCCGAACATCAGCTGGCCAACGCTCGCGAAGCGGCCAAGTTCGGCGCCATTATTGTCGAGCAAGCCAACCTGACGCCTCATATCTTGATAAACGAGATAGAAAACGCTTATCAAAACCGGCAAGCCATCGGGGGGAAAATCAAAGGATTGGCCAGAGTTGACGCCGCCGCCGCAATTGCTAATCTGCTATTAAACGTTTAATCATGATTATCGGCTTTGAAAAAAACGCGGATCTTCTTAACCGGGCTGCAGCCGAAGGGCAGTTAAACCACGCCTATCTTTTCACCGGGCAGGAGATGCTCGGCAAACGGACTTTTGCTTTGGCGCTGGCTAACCGGCTTAACGGCACTGAATTTGATACTTTAAGTGTTGACCCCGTAACCGGCTCCGCCAGCGGGCAAACCATCGGTATCGGCGAGATCCGGCAAACTAAAAGTTTTTTGTCCCTGAAGCCGATTTTCGGCGACCGCCGCTTTGTTATTATCAATGATGCTCATTTGATGACTGACGAATCCCAAAACGCGCTTTTGAAAATTCTGGAAGAGCCCGGTCCAGCCGCCGTCATAATTCTGGTAACCGCCAACCCGGAGGCGCTTTTGCCGACGGTGGTTTCCCGTTGCCAAGAAATGAGATTTCCGCCCCATCCCAAGGAAATAATTACGCGATTGCTTAAGAGTTCCCGCCTGCCGCAAAAGCATCAGGCGCTTTTAGTTGAGCTAGCCAACGGCCGAGCCGGTTTGGTTAAAAGCATTGTTAATAACCAGTCGTTTGCCGAAGTAAAAACGGCGATAATTGAATTGTCAGATTTGCTCACAAGCGATTTAGAAGGCAGATTCCGGTATGCCCAAAAAATGAGCGACGAAAAAAGCCGTCAACCGCTGGCCCGGAAAGTGCTATATTGGATACTGTACTGTCGAACGCGGTTAGCCCGCCAAAATTTTGCAGAGCAAAACTTAGGCGGGCTAGGCGAACCCAAGACCGGACGCCTTTTGAAAAATCTGCTGACCTTACAAAATACTTTAAGCCAGCCGCAGTTCAATCAACGGCTGGCCTTGGAAAACTTTTTGGTAAAAATGTGACTGGTCGGGCAATGTTTGCTATCACCACTCCAATTCCCAGCGAGAATTGTCGTTCCGTCAAAATTGTGGATTCAGCTCGCAGTGCTTCACGATTATACTGCTCGCTGACCGTGCAATCACACAATTTTGACGGTGCTATCAACCATTGCCCGACCAGTCATCCCCAGACTAAACTTGCAAATTAAAGACCTAATCAATCAGAAAAAGCCGGATTTTGAAAAGATTTTGAATTTCTATAAATCCGAAATTGCCGCTATCCGCACCAATCGGGCGACGCCGGCTTTGGTTGAAGACATTGAAGTTGATTACTACAATCAACGATTAAAAATCAAAGAGCTCGGCTCAATCACTGTGCCTGAACCGCGGGCGATAGTCATCCAGCCGTGGGACAAAGGCGCGCTGGAGGCCATCGGCGGCGCCATCAGCCAGAGCGGCGTTGGTTTGAACCCAGTCAATGACGGCAATGTCGTCCGGCTTAATTTGCCTCCCTTAACCGAGGAGCGCCGCAAGGAATTCATCAAATTGCTCAAACAAAAAGCGGAAGAAACTCGGATCAAAATCCGCCGAACCCGTGAGGAGCTTTGGAATAAAGTCCAGCACCTGGAAAAAGATCATCAAATCCGTGAGGATGACAAATTCTGGGCCAAGGAAGAATTGCAGAAACTAATTAACGAGTACAACCGAAAAGTGGAAGATATGGAGAAGAGAAAAGAGAACGAGTTGTTGGTATAGATCAACGGGTTTTTCTTTTGACTCGGGCTATTAGTTTGAGGTATAATCAGAGCGATGGTTTCAAACCGCTTCAATTGGGCGATAATATTGCTGGTGAGTTTTATCGGGGTGGCGGTTTTCGGTTTTGCCGGTATGGCGATGGACTCTGATCACTTAAGCCAAACCTGTCTGGCGGCTAATGTCCAAGGCGCCTTGCCTTGTCCGGAAAGCGGCGCCCTGGCCTTTCTTAATTTTCATTTAAACGCTTTTCGCAGTTTTTCTCTGGCGGTGCTGGTGGCGCTGGCAGCTGTCTCAGCTTGGCTTGTGTTTTCGCTGTTTTATGAAGCGGTTTGGTCAGGGGGTCAGGACGGTGGGAACAGTTTAGCTCAACGCACGGTTCAACTTCGGCACCGAGATGTTCCGCCTTCCTTTCTGGAAAAAATAATCTCCTGGTTCTCACTGCTGGAAAACAGCCCGGCGGTTCCAATAACGCGCTAAGGCGGCTGTTTTAAGTTACCGCTCTTGGCGCACGATACCCTTTCCCCGGGTATTTTTGTTTGGGCTAGACAATTAACTAATCACCTAATTATTGATAACCTTAATAATTAATATCAAATGAATAAACAAATATTGATTACGATAAGCGGGATAGTCATTGCCATCAGCGCTTTCTTCCTGCTTGCCAACTATAGCGTTCCCACTGGTCAGAAATCAGGTGACACTCCCGGACCGCTGGTGCTTTTGGCACCTGAAACGTTCTACGACTTCGGCGATGTTTCCATGGCCAAAGGCAATGTGATGCATAACTTCAAGATTGTTAACAACTCGGGTCAGCCGGCCAGCATCAACCGGATTTACACTTCCTGCATGTGCACCGAAGCAAAATTAATGATGGGCGGCGAGAGTTTTGGCCCCTACGGCATGCCGGGGCACGGGCTGGTGTCCTCAATCAATAAAACCATGGTCCCGGGTTCGGAAGCCGACATTGAAACAGTTTTTGACCCGGCTGCCCATGGCCCGGCCGGCGTCGGCCCGGTGGAGCGGATAATTTACGTTGAAACCGAAAACGGCGCGCCTTTGGAGCTGAAATTCCGCGCCAACGTAACCCCCTAACTGCTTATGAGAAAATTAACAATTCTTATTATCGTCATCACGATTATCTTTGCCGTAGCTTTGTTTTTCCGAGCCGGCAGTTTTGGCGCAACGGCGCTTTGGAGCATTTCTAACGGAGGCCAATGGCTTTTGCCGCTGGTGAGTATTGCCGCTTTGATTGACAGCATTAACCCCTGCGCTTTCTCAATCCTTTTGCTGACGATCGCTTTTCTGTTCAGTTTGGGCCGGATGCGCTCTGACATTCTAAAAATCGGCGGCTTTTACATCGCCGGTTTATTTGCGGTCTACGTTCTAATCGGCCTGGGGATTCTTAACATCCTGCACCTGTTTAACACGCCCCACTTTATGGCCCGGGTCGGCGCGGCGATATTGGTGGCTTGGGGACTGTTAAGCGTGATAAACCATCTCTTCCCGAAATTCCCGATCCGGCTTGGCATCCCGCGCGCCGCCCACGCCAAAATGGCTGAATTGATGGAAAAGGCCTCACTGCCGACTGCTTTCTTTCTGGGCGGGCTGGTGGGCTTGTGCGAGTTCCCTTGCACCGGCGGACCGTATCTGATGGTGCTGGGTTTGCTCCATGATCAGCAAACTTACATCCGCGGGTTGGGCTACTTGATTCTGTACAATATAATCTTTGTTTTGCCGCTGGTGATTATTCTGCTGATTGCCAGCCGGCAATCGCTTTTGGCAAAGGTCGAGGAGTGGAAAAAACAAGAAACCGGCAAGATGCGGCTCTGGGGCGGCCTGGCGATGGTCGCACTGGGGCTGATTATTTTCTGGTTTTGAAAACGTGGACGAAACAAAAATTAAATTTGAAGAAGTTGTGAAAAAAGTCGAGCAGCTGCGTAAGGGCGGCAAAATCGACCTTTCCAGCGATGAGGATTTGAGCATTGCCGTGATGAATCTGGTCAGTCTGGAAGAGCACTTCTTTTTTACTGGCATCAAAACCGGCAAAGCCGCCTATTTTGACCTTTTGGATGAGATTCGGGGAATTCGCAAGGAAATGCTGGGACGACTGATTGAGAAAAGTGAAGGTGAAACCTGGTGCGTTTCCAAGCACCTCTTGGCCGCGACCATGCGCCTGATCGAAGTCGGCGCCAAATACCACGCCGAGGGCAAAACAGATGACGCCGAAAAATTGTTCGCCCGCGCCCACCAGACCTATGGGATGTTTTGGGCTTTGCGGCTGAAATTGATTGATGGTGCTGACGTCAAAAAACTGCCGGCGGGCGAAAAACCCTGGTCGTATAAGGACCTGGTTAATAAACTGGTTGATTGCTGCGATGAATAGTAGAAAATCAAAAATAGCGGCCGGCGTGATGGTCGCGGCGGTAATAATTACTGTTGGCTGGTTTTGGCTGGCGGGCAATGGCCCTTCCGCCAATTTAGACGCCTTTGCCCAATGTTTGGCCGAGAAAAAAATTATGATGTACGGGGCCGAGTGGTGTCCGCATTGCCTGAATGAGAAAAAGGCCTTCGGCGATTCATTCAAGTACATACCCTATGTTGAATGTCCACAGGAACCGAATAAATGTCTGGCCGCCGGCATCCGCGGCTATCCGACTTGGCTGATGCCCGACGGCAGAAAACTGGAAGGTGAGCAGGGGATTAACCGGCTTTCGGCGGAAAGCGGTTGCCCCCCTGTCCAAATAAAAACCCGAATAAAAAAATGAATCTAACGAAAAAACAAATTGTCTTGACCTTGATTCTTCTAGCAACACTAACCTTGGTTTTGAATTTCAGATTCGAAAAAACTGCCGTGCCGGCAACTGTTGACCAAATGCCGGACAAAGGCGTGGTGCTGGTTTCGGAAATCGGGGATTTGGGACGGCGTCTGGTTGAAACCGGAGTGATTGATGAGGGGAAATTCCCAAACAAAGAAATCTTGAACCAAACCAACGAATTAAAGATCAATCAAGCAAACGCCGGAGCTGTGCTGAATCTGCTCTGGGCTTTCGGGCTGGCCAATAAAAACGAGATTCTGGAAAACGGCCCGATGGCCGACCCGCGTTACGGCGGAGCCGACCGGTTTGCTTCAACTGGCGGCTGGACGATAGCCAAAGGCAATGTAATGGAGCATTATTCCAAACACACTTTTGTTGTTTTGACGCCGGAACAGCAGAAACTGGTTGAAGAAGTTTCTAAAAATATCTACCGCCCGTGTTGTGATAATCCGACTTACTTCCCGGACTGCAATCACGGCATGGCCATGCTCGGACTGCTGGAGCTTCTAGCCGCCCGGGGTGCCGACGAAAAAACGATGTACCGAGCGGCCTTGACGGCAAATTCCTATTGGTTTCCAGACACTTATCTGGCTATCGCTAAATATTTGGAGAGCAAAAATATTGATAGGAAAACCGTTTTACCGAAGACAATACTCGGCCCGGGATTTTCCAGTGCTTCGGGTTATCGGCAAATTTTAAGCCAAGTTAATCCGCCGACCGAACAGCCGGGCGGGTCCTGTGGCCTCTAGGGATAAAAGTTATCCACACGCGCTTGACAAACTATACCCACTGGGGGTATAGTGCCAATATGGATAAAAAACATCTTATCAAGCGACTCAAAATCATCGGGGGGCAAATTAAAGGCATAGAGAAAATGATTGAGCAGGATAAATACTGCGTGGATATTATCGTTCAGACCTTAGCGGTTAAGGAAGCATTATCAAGTGTTGGAAATGCGGTTTTTGAGAACCATCTTTCCAGCCATGTGGTCCAGCAAATGAAATCCGGGGAACAAGCAAAGGCGATTAGGGAAATCTTATTTATTCATAAACTTTCCAACAATAAGTAACAGTATAGGAAAGAGGTGTGTTTATGGAAAACGGAAATCATTTTTGTAAAATCAATGTCCGCGGATTTGCCAGGGCGGCGGCTGGCATTATGGGTGCAGTTTATGTCGTTTGCACTATTTTTATCGCCCTTTGGCCGAATTTCGCCTTGCAACTTTTGGGCTGGCTCGTTCATTTGGTAAACGTGGAGAAATTTGCCGGCGATGTAGCGATAACATTCAGCGGATTTTTAGCAGGTTTAGCTCAAGTTGCTATTTATTCTTATATCGTCGCTTGGCTCGTTGCCTGGCTGCATAACAAATTTTGCAAGTCAATAAGTAATGAATCACAATCATAATAGAAAGGTAACTTACATCTGTCCGATGCATCCGGAGGTCGTCAAGAGCGAGCCGGGGCTTTGTCCGGGTTGCGGCATGACGCTCATCCCCAAAGAGAAAGAAACCAAGCCCGATGGCTATGATATTTCGGAGTTGAGCCACAAAGACCACCAGGCGGCGATGACTAGCCCCCAGATGGCCAAGAAAATGGAGCAGGATATGCGCCGCCGATTTTGGGTTTCGTTTTTGCTGTCAATTCCGATTTTTCTATACTCGCCGGTCGGTATCAATTTCTTCGGGCTTGATCTGCCAACGCCCATTCCGATCAATTGGCTTCTCTTGATCCTTACCACACCGATAGTTTTTTGGACCGGTTCAATCTTTATCACCGGCACTTATTTCTCGCTCAAGGCGCGCAAGCTTAATATGTCGGTGCTAATCGCCACCGGGGTCCTTGCGGCGTATTTATTCAGCGTGCTGCTTACCATAGCCCGGCCGAGGTCGGAAACTTTCTACGAAGCCGCGGCCTTGCTGGTTACCTTCGTGCTTTTCGGCCATTGGATGGAAATGAAATCCCGGCGCGGCACCTCGGATGCGCTCCGCGCGCTCTTTGACCTGGTGCCGCCGCAGGCAAAAGTAATTCGCGCTGGTAAAGAAATTACCATTGCCAGCGCCGAAATTGTTCACGACGATATTATAGTTCTGCGGCCCGGCGACAAAGTGCCGGTGGACGGCGTCATTACAGAAGGAGAAACCGCTATCGACGAGTCACTGGTTACTGGAGAATCAATTCCGGTGGCCAAGAAAACCGGTGATAAAATCATCGGCGGTTCAGTGAATCAAACCGGCGCTGTCAAATTCAAAGCCACCCAAGTCGGCTCGGAAACTGTTCTGGCCCACATCATCAAACTGGTTGAAACTGCCCAGAATTCAAAAGCGCCAGGACAGCGCATCGCCGATAAAGCGGCAGGATATCTCGTAATTGTGGCTATTGGTTCTGGCCTTTTGGCCTTTTTCGGCTGGTATTTCACCGCCGGCGCGACCCTTATTACCGCTCTGACTTTTGCTGTTTCTACGGTGGTCATTGCTTGTCCCGACGCTTTGGGTCTGGCTACACCGACGGCTGTGGCCGTTGGCACGGGCATCGGCGCAAAACACAATATTCTCATTAAAGACGCGGCGACACTGGAGAATACCTCAAGGGTCAACGCCATATTGCTTGATAAAACCGGTACACTTACCGAGGGGAAGCCCAGTGTTACCGATGTGATTGCTTTCAACGGTCTTACCAAGCATGAAGTGCTTAGATATGAAGCCAGTCTTGAAGCCGGCTCAAACCACCCGCTTGCCAGAGCGATCATTGAGGAAACCAAACGGCAGAACGCATTGCCCCTTGAGCCAACTGAAAAATTTGAGTCTGTCGCCGGCTATGGTTTAAGAGCAATAATAAAAGACAAAGTTGTTTATGCGGGAAAAGAAAAATTCTTGCTGGATAACCATATTGATACATCTTTCGGACAAGCAATTATTAATCGTTTAGCCAGTGAGGGCAAAACTTTAAGCTTGCTTGCTGTTGACGGGAAATTTGCAGGAATTGTGGCAGCCGCCGATATCTCCCGGCCAAATGCCGAAAAAACCGTTGCTTCTTTGAAAAAATTGGGCATGGAAGTAGCAATGATCACGGGAGATCACCAAAAAGTCGCTGAAGCTATCGGCCGAGAACTTGGCATTGACAGAGTTTTTGCCGAAGTATTGCCTGAAGACAAATCTGAATACGTTAAAAAATTACAAGAAGAAGGCAAGTTTGTGGCCATGGTCGGCGACGGCATCAATGATGCCCCGGCGCTGGCCCAAGCGGATATCGGTATTGCCATCGGCGCCGGCA
>ERZ1292629.771-Hain-H43-01um-R1-771-length-34942-cov-6_pt2 | contig 20894 bp, 28 predicted proteins | sample MGYA00564399_ERZ1292629 | MGnify/ENA primary metagenome ERZ1292629 (study PRJEB36523, sample SAMEA6512636) | groundwater metagenome | collected 2019-01-08 | study: AquaDiva: Metagenomics assemblies of 32 groundwater samples | reverse complement strand
CACCGAGAACTATGTTCCTTCCTCCAGTGATCCATGACCGCCGGATGCGAACCCAACGTCAAGTACATTGACTGTCTCTCGAAGCCATCCCAGGGAGAGTGAAAGATGTGTCCACCAGTCTTTTCTTCGAGTGCGACTGCCAGCTCTTCCATCTCTTTCTCTGACACCTCTTCCCAGGTTCTTCCAGGGAAGAACGGATTGTCTCTTGGGTCTCTGTCAAGGTCATACATTGCTTTCCAGAACGTTGTCCACCATCGTCTGTATTGATCCATCTTTCTCTTGATGGAAAACCAAGAGTAGTGATACACCGATGGGACTGTTGTTATGGTTGAGTTAAACCATGTTTGTAGGTGTAACGCTGCTCTCACATCCCCCTGAGCAAACTGTTGAACCTTCCTGATGTATTCTGGGATGGTTGTTATCCATGGCAGTGACACATGAGTGACTGAGTGGATGTAGTCACATGTGTCTGTCCCTGGACATGCGTACAACAACCCTGTCTTGCTATACTTCCTGAGATGGCCTGGTATCCCGTGTGTAATCAAACTGGGTAGGTTCCTGGACAATCTCGGCTTTTCTAGGTTTATGTCCAGTCTTACTTTCCCGAGTCTGTTCCCCCAGAACTCTATGACGGGGAACGCCATCACTGCCTCAGAAGGGACAGTCCCTTGGTTTAGTCGTTCAACCGCTTCTTTCCACAACTCTGTCTGGTTCTCGTGGAACACTTCGTCTGAGTCAAACTGGATGAGATAATCCCCTGTACACTTTGCTCTGGCTCTTGCTTTAGTTTCTCCATCCAAGATTCCATGATTAGGAGCTTCCCAATCTATGTCTTCGTGAACAACGATAACCCTTGAATCTCTGTTTTGTAAGTCAAGTAAAGAATCAATGGTTCCATCGCTGCTCTTCCCGGTGTTTGAACTGTCAAACACCACCACTTCATCTGCAAAGCCAAGAGCAGACTGGATGGACTCTACAAAGGGGTAATCCATCTCTCTTGCATTTCGCAGTGTTGTATAAGCTGATATACGTGTCATGTGCAATACTTTGTGTTGTAGAACTCGCAGAACCGACACGAGTTCCTGTTCTTTGAAAACAGATTCTTCTTGACTGATCCCAACATGGTCCCAAGTGTCTCCAGCGCCTTACTGATAGACTTCTCTCCGACTGATACTGGCACCAGTTCACACCTAGCTTTCTTTCCCGGAACTCTCTTTAGAAGGACGAATCCACACCTGATGTTGTTAAGTGGAACTCCTAGCCTCTTGCTCCAGAAGTGTTTATAGAGCACAAGTTGGAGTGTTTTTACTGGGTCTGTCTTCTGGTCCAGAGTCCAGCCCCAACCGCACACCTTCCAGTCAATGATCCAGTATTCAAACTCATCTGGTTTTGCTGTCTTTAATCTGGATGACTTGGGGACTTTGATTATCCCGTCTATGAATCCCTTGAATGAAACTGTGTCATTCCCCTCAATAGTCTCAAACAACAACTGCTCGGATGCCACGAATTCCCAGCCAGAAAACTTGGAATCCAAAAACAAAGATACAGATTCAAGGATCGGTTTCACTGTTCCATGAAACAGCGGTTTATCTTGCTCTTCAACCTCAATCCCAAGTTTTGTCAGGTTTTTGTCCAGGTTCTCAACAATCACCGAAGAATCTGGCATCACTCTTGCCTCAAGATATGAGGCCAGTGCTCCGTGAACTGCTTTACCAAACTCCGTGTGAATAGACGCATCATTCTTGACATCGGGTGTATCATCAAGATACTTTAGCTTGTGTCTCCAACTGCAACCTTTCCAAGTTGCTAACTCGGAGTATGATACATGGTCTCTACCCACAGAAAACCTTGTTCCAAAACACTTCTGGCCTGGTTCTCAGGTAAGACTCAACCCCATCCTCGGAGAGAGCAAACCAAGGTTCAGACTGGTGAAGAACGTTCTCGTTCAACCGAAGTCCTAGGCCAAGAAGTTTCGCTTCAATTACTGCTCTGGGGCATGTGTCATAGTCAAGTGGTCTGAACACAAACGACCCATAACTTGACAGTTCTGACAGGAAGCTTCTGTAGTCTTTGCTCCCAACCTTGACATAGTCCAGTTTATGGAGTTTACACCACTCCTCTGTTTGTTCCACTCCCTTGATCCAAGTTCCACCGGAAAGCATAGCAACCTTGTTTGGATTCTTCTTTGCTCTTGTCCTCAACATTGCCAGGAATGCCAGAGTTTCCTTGTCGAACACCGAGGAAAGAACTGTGCTAGACAGGTGTGTCTTGAGGGTGGGCATGGCCTTCTCGGCTACTGCCTTCTGTCTCTCCGACATCCAAAACAGGTTCTTGGCGTTTCTATACAGCTTTTCCACCACTTGTCCGTGCTGCGTCCCTTGGCAGTCACAAGGAGTTCCTCTCTCAAGCATGTGTCTGTACGTGGATCTAAAGGCACAGAACTTGAAGTCAAACTCAATGATCGAGCAGTTGATCTCAGTGCTGTTTGCCAGATCTTCTATCACCTCTCCAGAGACAAGAGTGTAGTTCGCGATGATCCAGGTCTTGTCTTTGTTCTTGTTAAGGATCTCTGGAGTTAAACTGGTTGAGTGAAGCCTTGAAACAGCACCTGTGGGTGAACTCTTCAACAACGCTTCAAGCGTCATCTCCGCTCCTCCTGATAGGTCTTTCTCAAAGAAATCACTTACTACAACTACTCTTGCTTTGTCTGGGACATGGAACTCTACTGGAATGCCTGTGAACAGGTTTCTATAGTATTGGGGTGTCTGTGTCATCTTCTTTCTTATCAGCCTCTTTGGTGTGGTCTATCACCGTCAATTCTACTTCCGATTCTTCTGGAAGTCCAAAGGGCTTGTTGTTTCGATACAGAATCTCCACAAATCCACATGACAGTGCAATGGAGAAAGCAGAGGTTGCTCGAACCCTCTCTGTTCTTCCTGAGATCAGGTTCTCACACTCCAGAGAGCCTGAGTCTGTCTTTGCCAAGACCTTGAACGGGGTTGCTTCTACTCCGATTACATCCCCGACTTCTACGCTCTCGATGAATTCTTCTACTTTCTCCTGGTTCGGGAGGTTGCCGATAGACTCCGTGTCTATGAGCCTTTCTTCTGCCTCCCTCGTCATGGACGAGAAGAATGAGCTAAGAGCACGCATGTGTTCCCAGCCTTTTCTTCCCGTGTAGACGTGCTCTCGTGGATGAACTCGGTTCTTGATCTTGATGGTTGTGGTTTCTACCTTGGACATCGTCGTGTCCTGAGTGTTGCACACAGGTGGAGGTGTTTGAACCAGCTTGATATTCCAAACATTACCTTTTTCTCTGTGTTTTCTGGAGAATCCAAGAGAGGTTAGCTTGACTCCCATCGTGGGGAGCTTGTATCGAGAGGGCTCGATGCCAAGTCTCTCCAAAATCCAAGCCTTTCTTGCCTCAACTATCCTAGACAGCGAAACCCAGTCTTCCTTGTTTGCTGGATCTCCGGGAACTATCATTGTCTGGAAGAACTCTCTGTCCAGGTTGTCTAGCTTCTCGACTGTTACTTCATGGTTTCCCTGTTTCTGTAGCCACTTGACATAGACAGAGTTCATGACTTCTGGTTTGTTGATGTTTCTGATGGGAATCCGAAGAATAGAGGATTTTGACAAACCTTCAACCTCTGGATCTAGAAAACTGGCTGGATCTTCTACATGTAGGTTTCTGTACTTAAAAGCCTGATCTCGTATCTCTGCGTATGAAACACAGGTTCCTTGGGCCTTGTCTGAGGCTAAAAGCTTGTAGATTGTGTAGTTGCGAGATCCAACTGGGATCTTCTCGCCAAGGTCTAGTTTAGCTCTAATTTCCTTGGTGGAAAGACTTCCCAGTGGATTGGCTGAAACAACTGGAAGTGGTTTTGGTGTTTTGGAAGGCTTGAGGGGCGATGATGACAGCGAACCTAGTCTTGTGTAAAGGTTGTCGGGAAGATCAGCTAAGTCAAGTGATGGCTTGGACTGAAACTCGTAGAGGTTGCCGGAGACATGACGAGAAGGGGGAACAACCACATATCCCCCTGTTCCCCGGATGTCCACCTTGGATGCTAGCTTTGAGACTGAACAGGGGATCGCTATTCTGCTCCAGAACCAGAAGTGAAGCCCAGATCCCGTCTTGTAGGACAACGTAGGTGGAAGTGACTTGATCAGTTCTTGGTTTGTTTCTGTGTTGTCAATGTCCAGAACAACGAGGTACTTGTTGTTGTGCTTGCTTCTTTGTCCAGTTGGAACAGCAAGATTGTGCACTCTTTCGTTTACACAGCCTTTCATCAAGGAACTGAGTTCCCCTGGTTCCTGTTCCCTCTCTTTCCAGGCTGAGAGAGGGTGTTTCCCGGGACTAGAACACTCTTCTCCTAGTTTGCACTTACACTTATGTGCACCAAAAGGGTTCACAAGGATGCCAAACAAGGGCATCAGGAAGAACCCATGGTGCAACAAGAATCCAAGGAATGCTCTGAGGTGTTCTACTGTCATGTCTTACTATGGTTCCCACTATCTCATGGGATGTATAGAAGAATAATACCCATGGATTCCTTTTCTTATAGATCCCTATAATACAAGGCTCTCATTGCTTGTAAGAGAGGGATACCACGAAGAATCCTAGCTAGGTACCTCTTGTATCTCTCTTCTTACTCTGGTAGTTCAGGTGTATGGTATGGGGTATTTAGTCTTGGTTCAGGGTTGGTGATGCAGGGGGAGTAGGTACCCGGTGTGTTGAGTTGGTGATGCAGGGGTGTGGGTTTTGGTTCGGGGGAGTGTAAGATACTAGACTTACAGTCTTGTGCCACTGACAATCAACCGTCTGAGTTCGATATACCAACCTGCTTTTTGTATAGACATAGTTGTCATCCCGAAGCAAAGTCCCAAACCTAACATGTAGGCTCTCCTGTTGTGGTATGTTACCCATCTTCTTTTGACTAACGGATCACCCGTCGTTGCGCTCCATAGCTCAACTTCACAGAGGTTCCTAACAATGAATCTTATGTCTCGCGAATGGACACCGTTGCTTCCACTTGGCAAAATATCAATGGAATCAACGGAGCCTCCAAATGCACCAAATTCTTCGTAAACTGTGTTGTTGCCAGAGAAGAGATTTTCCAGCATCACCAGTCGCGGAAGCGCCCCGACATCGCCATTAAAACTTGCAAGCATGTTTCTGGCTATCACCCAGGTTCCTGCTGTAGCTGGGACAACCCCACTCAGGTTTGAAGCAATAGTAATGTCTACCTGAAGATCATTGCAATACGCTGGCAAGGGGAATGATAGGTTCGGCCCGTAGTTTCCATATGGCCAACATTCAGCATTGACAACGTTGTTGGCCATTGTCATTCGCAGTGCGCCGGAAATCAACTGGACAGCGTTGTTTGTGTTCGTTGTCCAATTCTTTCCTGTTACCGTGAAGAACGGCACATTTATGTTGTCCCCGAGTATCGAGGTTACTTGGTTGCCTCCCTCCAAATCTACCATGTCTGCGGCAGCCCAATTTGCATCAGCATAGTAATCATGGTCTCCTCCCCCAAAGCTCCAACTGGTGATGAACGTGGTTCCCTGTGGGAATCTAGCTACAGTGGGGTTCGGGAAAGATCCAGTTAGTGATCCAGTTGCAGCACCGACTGGAGATGCTGACGAGGTTGCGAAAGCCACCGTTTTGTTGGTGACCCCCACTGGATCTGCTTGGTCTGAGTTCCAGTAGACATATGCATCAGATACGATCCCTCGAAATATAGTTGCCATCTTGTGTGTTAAATAGGGTTAGGCTCCGAACACAAACTGTGCACTGCCAAGGATGGCTGGATAGTCTGAGCTTGAAGTATAAAGTTGGACCTCGTAGACAGCACCAGCAGCTTGTGTAAAGTTTGTTGCAGTCCACAGGGGGTCTGATTCTAAAAATTCAGGAGTCGTGGCTGTGGTAGCCATTTCAAGAACATCAGGACCCCAGATGTGAACATATGAACCAGAAGTGATGTTCCACAAACGAACATAGGCGATGTTGCTTGCTGTAGTTGTTGATACGATTGCTCTTAAAAAGATGCTTCCCGTTGGTATTTCAGTGTTGTCCACCCAGACTTGTCCACAAACTTGTGGGGAACTTGAAGTTTGTGTTGTGAGTGTGTAGCCAGCCACATTCATGTAAGTCTTCTTTGGGAAAGTTACCCACTTCGGGTCAGAGTCCACGTAAGAAAGAAAGCCATCTATTTGGTCGTAATAGAAGAGCCCGGATAGCGCTGTTGCAGGAGGACGCTCAGTTCCATCCCCGATTAGCTGGAACCGGGGACCAGTGACCGTCAAGTTGCCGCTGACAGTTTGATTCCCTGAGACAACCAGATCGCCTCCAAACACAGCCACTCCCTCTGTGCCTATCGAATTGATAGCTCCAGAGACAAAGAAGAACACATCAGAACCAATCGCTGGTGTCTGTCGTTCGCTTGTATCAAATGACACCGAAGCAGTTGTCATGGCATACAGCGCTGGTGGGGGTGCGCTAGAACTGAGTACAAAGATAGAACCAGAAACGCTCGCAGCGGAAGCAGAGATTGCGATTGCTCCGTTGGATTGTGTCGTAACTGTGATACCATCGCCAGCAACGAAGGCCGGAGTCCCGTCGATGAGCCTTTGAAGAGACCCAGACAGCCCTCCAGACACGACCAGAACACCGGAGATGTATGTGTCTCCTCCAAACACAGACACGCCAGACGTTCCAAAACTAGATCGAGAACCAGAGACAAAGAAGAACACATCAGATCCGATCGCGGTTGGATACCGGGAATCTGTGTCAAACGAAACAGAAGCAGTTGTCTTGATATAACTGGCACTGGATGTAAACACAGAACCAGACACCGAGGAAGAGATGGCTATCGCCCCGTTAGACTGGGTTGCTATGATCATCCCATCTCCTGCTATGAAGGCAGGAGTTCCATCTGTAAGCCTTTGATGAGAACCAGACAAACCATCAACAGCAACCATCGCCCCAGAAACGTAAGTGTCTCCCCCGAACACGGACACACCAGAAGTCCCGAAGCCAGACCTGGAACCAGAAACAAAGAAGAAGACGTTAGACCCTATTGAAGTCGGATACCGAGAGTCTGTGTCAAATGAAACAGAAGCGGTTGTCCTAGCATAGCTGGCACTAGACGTGAATATGGAGCCAGACACAGAGGAAGAAACTGCTACTGCCCCGTTGGACTGAGTGACAATTTCGATTCCATATCCTGCCACGAAAGCTGGGGTTCCATCTACAAGTCTTTGGTGAGATCCTGACAAACCATCGAGAGCGACAACAGAACCAGAGGCATAAACATCTCCTCCAAATGCTGTTGCTCCAAAACCACTGTCAGAGTTCAGTGACCTCCTGGCACCTGAAACATACATGAAAATGTCTGTTCCAATCGAAGCAGTAGAGAACACTGTAGTGTCGATGACTCCTTGGTTTGCGGGTGATCCATCGGCTGCAAAGTCATAGATCACCAGTTTGGTCCCAGGAGAAATAGCTGAGCCAGAACTGATGATCTTGCTGGTTCTAACCTGTGTAGCTCTGAAGTCTAGTGCCATTGTATGTTTACTCTAAGTAGGCTATTGGAAAAGGATGAAGTTTATTGTGCCAGTGTTGACAACCGTTGACAGGTCACCAGAGGAACTCAACAACCCAACAGAGCCAGTGAAGATGTGCAAGTCCATGTCTTCTGTTCCCGAAGAGTCAAACGGAGTAAAGAACCAAGACGATGCTGAAGAAAGGGGCAGCGCTGCATAACTTGCAGTGAACACAGATGCAGAAGTAACAGAAGCAGAACCAGCGGACACAGTTAAGAAGACAGAAGTAGAGTGTGGAAAGTTTCTGACAACCGTAGGATATGTGGTAGCGTGAACGGCTCTGTAACGAACAGTTCCGCTATATGGTGCTGACAGTTGGATTCCAATCGAAGTTGGAGATGCGGTCGAGAGGAATGGGATGATGTTTGTCAAGCCAGATGAGCTGGAGTCGATGGACAGGACAACGTAAGGGGTTGCCAGAAAAGGACTGAGTAGGGTGTGAGTGGCAGATGTCGTGTAGTTGAACCAGACAAGATCTTCCTCGTACATTCCATGGACAATGGAGTAGTCACCAAGTCTCTGTGAAAGGATATAGAAGTCTCTGTGAAGTTGGTGTTGGTTCAGGTTGATGGTCTGAGACAAATATAAGTTTTGTACAGAGTCATAGTCGTAGACATACGTGTAGTCCACCTTTGGCTCTCTTGTTCTAAAGTATAGTTTTCGGTAGTTGCCTCTGTTCGTCGAGCCAATGGCAGTCATGCAACTAAATAATGGAGCTTAGAGAAGTTTGGAAGTTAGGGTTGCCAGAGCTGAACGCTCGCCACGAGTCAGGGTGATGTGTCCTGCTATCGTCTGGTCCTTGAACCTGTCAACTGCAACTGACAGTCCACTGGTGACTGCATCAAGACTGGAGACATCAATCTGTTCAATGTCACCAGTCAACACAATCTTTGTGTTCTCACCAACTCGCGTGATGATTGTCTTGAGTTCGTGACGAGAAAGTTGTTGTGCCTCGTCCACCAACAAGAATGCATTGGCAATGCTTCTTCCACGAATGAATGCCATCGCTTCAACCTCAATGGTTCCGTCCTCAAACAACATCTCAAGAGTCTCTTCCCCGCGTTTCGTTTTTTTTCCATCTTGGGACAACAAGAATCTGAGATTGTCTTTGATGGGAGCTGTCCAGGGCTCTAGTTTTTCTTCCAGAGTTCCCGGTAGGAAACCAATATCTTTGCCAACTGGTTGAACAGGTCTACAGACAACAAGACTCTTGTAACGATGCATGCTGAGAACTTGTTCCAAGCCCGCTGCTATCGAAAGTAGTGTCTTGCCTGTACCTGCTTTTCCCGTGACTGTAACCAGTTTTACAGACTGATCGAACAGTAGATCCATGGCGAACCGCTGTTCCTTGTTTCTTGGTTGGATCTTGGTAGGATAGTTGTCTGTTTTCACTAGACGAATCATCCCTTTGTCTAGTTTGGCAAGAGCACTTTTGTCTGTTCCTGGCTGTTTCAGCACAAGAAACTCGTTTGGCATTAGAGAAGGTGAGAAACCACCCCCTGGGGGCTGACAAGTTCCGGTCTGATATAGTTCGTCGATGTCTATCTCGCCGTTCTCTATCTCTCTAACTCCTGAGTACAAAGTGTTTGCTGATTCACTCGACGTTGTTGGCTGCTGATAGTCTTCGCAGTTGATCCCTAGAACACTTGCCTTCACTCTCAGAAGGATGTCGCGAGTGACAAGAACCAGGTTTTCAAATGTCACCAAAGACTTACAACATGCAAGGATGGCGTTGTCCCCCTTGTTGTCATCACTTGGGTTCTCTGCGGAAAGCACCCACAAGGTTCCTCCGTTGATCAATGGAACGCCTTTTGTTAGACACCTATGTTGTTTCAACAGACCAGACAGGTGCCTGATTGTTTCTCTGGCATTCCTGCCAGCATCATCTGATCTGTTCTTGTTGTTGTCTAGTTCTTCGAGAACTGGGAGAGGAATGATTACGTTGTTGTTTGGACCGAAGGAGAAGAGAGAGTGTGGATTCGTGAGAAGGACGCTTGTGTCAAGAACATAACTGGTCATTGTTATTAAGTAGAACCGCGCTTCTTCTGCGCGACTCTTTCTTTCCTTGTCTCTTTGTCCTGCTCTATGGTCTCTCTTAGAATCATCATACACATCTTTCTGATCAACCTCAGTCCTCTCCTTGCTCTAATCCCTGCTAACACTGTGTTCTTTGTGGCATTCTTCAACACATCTTTGTGTATGTTGTTGATCTCTGCTGTGACTTTACCCCATAGACTTAAAACTGCTTCGTTGGTTGTTGGCATCGGAACCCCTTTCAATGAAAGTTATGGTTCCTGAATCGTGAGATGTATTTGTATCGTTATCTGCCGGTTAGAGCGTCAAACAGGATCTTGCCAACAGATGTTGTTGCGGCTGCAACCAAGACCCAGTACATCTTTGAGAAGTTTTGTTTGAGTTTTACCACGACACCCAGGTCATCTAGGTCTTTTCCAGCAATGGCTTGTAACCTCGTCACCACCGCCACAGAGCCAGACAAGAGATCATAATCTTCCTGTAGTTCTTGCAGCTTTGTTTTGGATAGTTCTTGGGTTGTTTCTGTGTCTTTGACTCTTGCATACAGCCCGCTATCTGGTTGATAGAGACTTGTGTTCAAGTCGGTTAACTTGTCTTCCAGCGCTCCGACTTTGTCTTTGATTTCATCAATGGTGTTGACTAATGTCTCGAACCCACCGTTCAGTGCTCGTGCTTCTCTGAGAATACGATTTATGTCACGGATCTCTTGCAGCACTTGTCCTTCTAGTCCGGCCATTGCAATACTCCTCTTGGTATAGGTATCAAAAGGACAACCTGGGCAGTTATGTTCACAACTTTTATTTCGAAAAACAAGTTCCATGAAGACTTAAAAACAACAGTTGACGAACTGGAGAAGAGGATAGAGTCAACTGACAAAGCCTTGATTGGCTCTAGCTTGTCTGTTCTCGGTAAAGACTCTTATCACTTCGTGTCGTGGTTGCCACAACCGGAGACCAAGGTTGGAAAGATGTTGTTCGCAATGTTGTTGAACATTGCTTACAAGGTTGAGATGGTTGGTGCTGGGGGTGGGTTCTTGAGTTTCCTATTCGCCATTCAGTTCATCAAGAGATGGCTGAAGAGTGAACGACCGATCACGGAACAAGAGTTTGAAGATGAGTGTAAAGAACTAGCAAGGAATCTTCAACAACACTCCACAATTCCAACCGAACAGACAGTGATGGATCAAATCAGTAGGGTTTGTGAACAAGACGCTGACTTGATGACAGTCATTCAACAGGCAGCGCTTCTGGCAGGCTCAGAAGGAAACATCATCATGAAGAATGGCAGTCAGAAGACGGGCTACATAGTTGAACTGAAACAAGGATGCCAGTTCAACCTAGTTCCCTGTTTCCACTGTCTATCCTGGGAACGTCACAGGGCCAAGATGTTGTTGGTTGATGGAGTGATAGAGAAGGTGTCTGAGATAGAACACTTACTGATGAAGTCTATGGAGACAAAACTGCCAGTGCTGATTGTCACGCAGGGATACTCTGAAGAAGTTCTGGCAACTGTTAAACTGAACAATGACAGAGGCGTGTTTGACATCATGTTGCTAAAGGCTCTGCCAGACTTGGAAGGATTAAACGTCTTGAATGACATTGCTTGTGTAGTTGGTACCGACGTTGTGTCTTCGCTGAAGGGCGAGTTGCTTGTGTTCAAGACATATGACTCTATTCCCACAGTTGAGAATGTAGTGTCTCTGCAACAAAAGACATTGACCATTGGAGTTGGCGATAGAACCAGAGGAGCGGTTGCCAACCAGATCAAGTCCTTGTTTGAAAAAAGGAGTCAACAGTCTGTTGACTCAGTCCTCAAACTGGCAGACAACAGAATTCAGAGTTTGCTGGCACAAACCGTAGAAATACAGTTGCCCAACCTCAGTCCAGGAAGACTGGAAACCATCAGGACAAAACTAGACATTTCTTTAAGGACAGTCAGGACAGTGTTGTCTCATGGAACAACGAAGGACGGAGTCCCTGTGCTAACTGCCTATGCTTCTGTGTGGCTGACCGGGAAGACTTTAATCCCTGTCTTAAAGTCTGAAGGTTGTGTTGTTGTTGGGGAAAGTGACTTCTAGGCTGTCGCTGGGGCGGGAGCTGCTGCTGGCTTTGCTGCTGCTGGTGTTGGTGTTGCGCCGGTGGGTTTCGCCTTGGATACGCCAATCAACTTTTTCAGCTTTTCCTTCTCCGCCGGGTCTAGCGACTGCATCATTGCAGTGAAAGATTTCATTACATCTTCTGCTGTTTTGGGAGAAGGTATAGATGCAGATGTTGGAGCCTCGGGTGGTTGCGTGACTGGTGCCTGCTGAACCTCGGCTGGCTTTAGTGGTGCCGGAGGAACAATGACAGACCCACGCTGAGCTAAACTAGCTAGTTGTTCCCCGGTCAACTCTAGCAAGTCCGAAGCAGCTTGTTCGTCATCATAACCAAAGAAAGTTAGCGTGTCTTCTCCGACTCCAACCCGAAACAGTTTGGAAAGCCAGCCTGGTTCTACGTTTTGGAACTGCTTTTGTATCATTCTAGTGAATGTGTTGAGTTGTTCTCCTGTAAGAGCAGTCTTTAGCTGTGCAGGGTTTTTGGAGTCAACAAAACTTTTGATGGTAGGAAGTGCAACAGTAAACTCTTTGAATCTCCTCAAGAAGTTACTGATGATTGTTGTGAAGGATGTTACCTTCGTGATGATCGAAGACTTGGCTTCGGCTGCTTCCTTGCCTTCTCCCGTTTCTTGTGCTATAGCCGTATCTTCAAACTTTCTAGCCGCTGTGGCTACGGCTCTTTGCAGGTTCTTCATTCCATGATCTGTAGAGATTTTCTGAAGTTCGGCTAGTTTTGTTTGGAATGTCTGAATGTTCTTTTTGTCAGACCTGAAGTAGTCAAGAATCCCCTCTGTCAGTGCCCTCCTCTCAGCAACTTCTCTGAGATTGACTGGATGCTTGATCTTGCCAAACTCTGTGCCCATCATCACCTTCTTCAGTTCCAGCAACTCTTCACTGATAGGAGACTTTGACAGAAACGCAGGAGTCTCTTTGGAGATCCCGTACACTTCTTTCAGTGTCGTAACCGCTAGCTTGTTGTCGCTCCCACTGGTGTTCTTGGCAAGAACACTCTCTCCAACCACCGCACAGATCGTTACAAGTTCACTGGTTCTTTGTTTCACCAGTTCTGAGTTCTTTGCTTTGACCGCCTCTTGCAGTGAGTTCTTGGCAACAGTCATGATCCCGGCGAGGACTGGTACCGTGTCTTTGTGTTTCTGTATAGCTTCGTCAAGTTGTGAGACAGCCTGCAACTGTTGTGTGTCTGAATCTAGCTCTTCTAGGGCAACGAAATTCTGCTCCAGATACTTCCTAGCAGACTCTCTCAAGGTTGCTTGTTCCTGTTGTTTGTTCTTCTGGTATGCTTCTTTTAGCATCTTGGTTTGCTATACTCCAGACGTAAGTATGGATTTGAAATCGAAACGAGTGTTAACGCTTGAAGAACTGGAAAACCAGGGAGGACAACTGCTATCATCATCACCAACCCAAGCTGACAGTGCCAGACACTTCCTTCCAGTTCTTTACATCAACGACAAGACGCAGTGGAAGTCGGTCCCCATGGAACAACGTAAGCACTTCACAGACGAGGTTGCTCAAGAAACCTGTCTTAGCAACTGCTGTGGGGTCAAGGGACTGAAAGCAGGTTGTTGTCACCTAGATCCAGAGAACCTTGAACACGTACTTGGACCTGTTGATGAAGACTGGATAAAGTCTACTTTGAAGTGGCTTAACTCCAAGAAGATTTGGTTCAAGCGATCCGACCTTGTAATTGACCTAGAAGAAGGGAAAATTATTGGAGCCACATTTTTTAATGATCACCCCGTGTTTAACTCACCTCAATCGTATCCTATACTGAGGTTCCAGGTGACAGGTCCCAGGTTTGCTTGCAAGTTTCTGAGTGAAGATACAGGAAGATGCACGATCTACGAACACAGACCAGACATGTGTCGTGACTTTTACTGTGAGTTCATCCAAGGGTCGTTCCTGGTAAGAACCAGGGAACATCCAAACAGATATGTGAAGTTAAGATGATGACAGACAACACCAACGCACGATGGATAGGGCCAGATGGAGAGAGGGTTGATGACTCTTTTATCCTTTCCTGGATAACAAGGAAAACTCTGCAACAGGGGTCCGAAAACATTGACTTGATCGTGGGCACGGACAGCCACAAGAGGGGAAGGCTGTTTAGATTTGTTACCGTAGTCTGTGTGTACGTTCACGGGAAAGGTGGCATGTACTATTACACGCTGTCCTATGAGCCGAAAACACACTATCCCAAGAACGCCCAACAGTTCAGGATGTTCCAGGAAGTACAGAAATCAGTTGAGATGGCAGATTTCTTGTTTGAACACTTGGGCATTGCGCCAATAGTTGACATAGACGCTAGTCCCAAGGATGCTGGACAGTTCACGTCTTCCTTTTCGGATGGACTAAGAGGTCTGGCTGTATCTTCTGGTTATGAGTGCAGAATCAAGAGCGATTCAGTGGTAGCTTCATCTGTTGCTGATCACCACACTCGTTCGTAGACAACTGACAAAGTCAGTTACATACTTTGATTCACCATGGATAGAAACAAACTAGAAACACTGATTGAACGTGAACTCCACAGGTTCTTCTCTGTAGTTACCGAACATGTAGTTGACTTTGTGCACGTATATGTGCTTAGAAACAAGTTAGACCTAGACAGACCCACCCTGCTGAAAACACTAGAGATAGTGAGAGTGGCCATGACAGATGGGTTCCAGACCAAGATCATGGGGTTCAGCGAGGGAATCAAGAAGGCGTTGGACCTGTACACAGAAGAACAACACCACGTTAGCCCAAAATCAAAAAAATAACAGGAGAACAACATGCCCGTCGATTGTTTGGATCAAGGTGTCTGTTGATGAGTTTGTTGTTCGTAACAACCATTCTTTCCTCCCATGGCTAGCAACGCATACATCAAACACTTAGTCGAGTGCAACTGTGTTCTTCCTCAGTTCAGAGACTATCGTCCGGTGGTGTTTCACAAGTTCACTGTGTTTTCAGAACTAGACGAGAATGGGAACGTGATCCCTTCGTTCGCTGAGTGTCCCAACTGTAGTGCCATTCACAAGGTTGTAGAAGTGTTTGAGTCCAAGACTCTTCGGAAAGAGACGATTACTACTCTTCCGAGGAAAGAAGAACTCGGAGAAGCTATACCACGTAAAGTTGTAGAACTCCTGGAGAGGTATGGCTGTGACACGGCAACATGGCAAGAAGCAAGGTTCATCGTCGAACACGAACTTTGGGGGAAACCAGTGATCTTGTCCAGAGATGAAGTAGACGGAACCATCACCGGGAAATATGTGCTGATTCTTGGGAAAGACTTGTTGAAGGTAGACACTTACGTAAGAGAAGCAGATGAATTCACCAGATGATGATGATGACACAGCCTACATCACTCCAAACATAGAGACAAAACTGTCCAAAGAGAAGAGACAAGTCTGTAGAGACATTGTTAGAGAGATAACGAGGTTTGGAGTTTCTCAACGTCAACTTCTGTTTGTCATTCAGCTCTTAGCTCTTGAACTGGAAAACAGAGAAGTGATGTTGTCACTGGTTCAAGCAATAAACGCGGGTAGAGACAAGATCCCTGCCGCTGTTCTCATCGTCCCTGAAGAGGGGTAACAGCAACCAGTCGATGGACAACTCCATCCTGTGGATTGGTCCAATCAGCTATCCCGTGAACTGAGTGATCGTTCACAGTTCCTTCCCTGTAGATTCCACAGGGAACTATCTTGTCGATCTTTGTTTCCACTGTCCCGTTGTCGTGCTCGAAACACACAAGGTGATACAACAACTCTTGATACAAGCCATCAAGTCGTTTCTTGAACTGTCTGTCAACTTTAGCACTTACTCTCATCAAATGTTTAGTATACTCACTAATGGAGAACAAACACAGTGACAGTTGTTAGAACATTAGATCCCGGCATATACATTCAGCCTTACATGGCCAAGGTCAAGTCTCTGGCTAGTCTGAACACAGAACTAGACAAGTGGAAGCAACTAGGGATTTCAGGCATGGTCTCGCACGGCTTCGTTGGTGACCTGGACTCAAAGAAGTTTGCAAAGTACACAAAACTTTGCAAGGACAGGGGGGTGAAGTCCATGGCTGCCTTTGGACTGAACAGTCTTGATCCAAGAGGGAAAGGTGACTGGATAGGAAAAGTAGCACAGACACCGGGCTGTGACGGGATTGTGTTCGACATGGAGGGAGCCTGGGAAGACGAGAAAGAAGACAAGAAGAAAGCGAAAGAGATGGGAGATGTGTATCGAAGCTTTGCTCCCAACATGTTAACCATAGATCAGCCCTGGCCTATTCCTACTGTTCACTGGAGCATGTTTCCCTGGGAAGAGACAAGTAGATGGATAGATGTTCGTGCAGACCAGAGATATGTAAACAACTGGCGTAAGCAATGGAACAGAGATGCTTATGAGAAGTTTGAAGCGTGGCACAAGAAGGAATGGGCGAAACTAGAAGACAGGCTCAGGAAAGTAGACCCATCCCTCGTTAAACAACACATACCCACGTTTCAGGGTTACTTCTGGATCTTCTCCGATGCCGTGAAAGCGGTGTGTGAGTATCCCTGTATGATTGTTTGGTGTGAACCTTTCCCTGAAAAAGAGTTCATGTTCGCCATTGAAACAAAAAACAAGTTAGCCTCTCTCGGGTTCATTGGACCCGGGGCCGTTAGAGATTTCCAGAAAGCAGCCGGTGGACTGGCAGTTGACAACGACTGCGGAGAGAAAACCATCGGTAAGCTCGGGCTAACGCCTCCTCGCGGGCTACAGTGGTAGCCACAATAACTTAAAGATATTCTCCTGGTTCAAACAACCACCCAACTGTGTCTTAGATGAAGCTATGGTTGCTCTTCTATCCGTCTGGGATGTGAAGCCCGGCAAACTCTATGAGCTCAAGTTTGACAGCATGTACCGAGGTTTCATAGGAGACTCGCCTACTTTGTCTTCGTATCCAGTCTCTAGGACCAAGGAGGCTGAAATGCCAGACATCCCACTTGACAGACTTTCACAGGGGGATGTCTTCCTTGTAGTGGAAACAAAGTCTTATCACTGGGATGTGCCTGACTTGAAAGTGATAACACGGAGAGGTAACGTGGGCTATCTGTGTGGCTTCTCTCTGTTGCATAACAGAGTTAGTCTGATAGAGGCGAGTGAGAACCCTTGATAAACATCGTGCCAGGAGAGTTCTACACAACGCGGTTACACACAACTTTAACTGCGTTTCGAAATCTTGAAGAAATGTCAGACTTTTTCATGATTCTTAGTTGTGAACCATTCGTGGCTTTAACGATCCTAGAGAATCGTTATCGAGGCCATGTTTTCAAGATTCTAACTTTGAGCGGGAAAGTAGGATGGCTGTCATTTGAAGTTTCAGCCAACTTTGATCCTTGGATCAAGAAGTACAAACCAAAGAGGATGACACGGTGATTGCGCTCGTGCCAGGAGAGTTCTACACACCATCATCAATGGTCGGAAATTCATTGTACGCATTCCTGGATCTTGACGTGAAAACCATGACAGCAGAACACTTTGCTGTCAGACAAGGCGAACCGTTTGTTGCTCTAACAACCATTGAATCTCGTGGTACACGACAGTTCTTCGAGATCTTGTCTTTGAAAGGAGAAGTTGGGTGGCTGTTGTTTGAGACAACAACTGACGTTGGAGACTACATCCAGAGGTACAATGAACGATAACACCATCATCTATCCAAACCCAGGTGAACTGTGGAAACTGGCAATAGCGTTCACGTTGCACGACAAGAAACAGTGTAGGTGTGAATACGGTCATGGTCCCGCCGAATATACATGTGCGGAACATATCGCAGGGGAAACAGTGTTGATAACGTCGGTCAAGATCCAGGGACTCACTGAGGTTGGCGTTATAGTGTGTGAAACGGGAGTTCCAGGTTGGTTGATAATAGGTCGTTGGGACTTGCGAAACCTAAGGACTAGAGTGCTATAGTGGTAACAACAACATGAAGAAATACTTTAGGAAACTAGCTGTTGACACCTTGCTGAAACTTCTGGTTTCTCCCGTCAACATCCCAAAAGACATGCAGTCAACCCAGGTTGCACTTGAAGAAGGATTCTCTGTGATAGAAGAGTTGATAGTCCAGAGTAGGCAACTAATCCTTCTTGTCGTGCAGGGTGACAACAAGATCACAGACCTTGTCATGTCATACCTGGAGAACGTCGTGTTCTTGGCAACGATGGCTCACAAGTTGCTTGAGATGAAACAACGACAAGCTAACAAAGAACAGTCCAGTCAGCCATACCATCCAAACTCAAAGAAACTAACTGATACTCAGTTTGATGAGTATGTCCGAGAAGGCTTCGGTCACAGTAAGTAACTGGATCAAGAAGGTAGACAGCCAGGAACCTGTTGCCAGAACTGAACGATATGTCGCGTTTGAACTAGAGGAAGATCAATCAACAACGGTATATCTTTGTCCAAGGAAGTTCGGGGAACGTGGCAAGACAACCATCCAAGCTGACACCTCTTCTTTCGTTGTCAAAGTGTTTCTGTCTGGGTGGACACCAACACCACTGACAGTTCCAACCACTGAACAGGTTAGGATATGGCTAGAACAAGACAGAGAAGTTCTCGTACATGAGTTTGTACACCTGTTTGACTTCAAACGAATTGGAAACACAGAGATAATAAAGAGATTGTGTAAAACCAGAGATAGCTCTTCTGAGAGTTATTTCAACAATCCACTAGAGTTCCATGCTTTCCTTGTTCAAGGAGTCTGGAAGACAGGAGCAGTAGATGACAGTGAGTTCAAAACCTGGTATAAGACAGCAACCAAGAACATGGACAAGGAATTCTTAATGTTTCTAACTCCAACGTCCAGAAAGAAGCTGGTTAAAAGGCTGTACCAAACGTGGCAGAACAACCTTGATGGAAGGCAGCAACCACAGTGCTTGAAGTTGGCAAACTGTACTCATACAATCCATACCCCAACGGGTTCGACGGATGTCTTCTCCAAATAGGAGAACCACGGGAAGATACAGTATGGTCTGAAACTACAGTGATTGCATCCAAAGATGTGTTTGTGGTTCTAAAAAGACAAGAAAACATTGTCCAGATCTTGTTGGCATGAGATGGAGAACCACTGATGCTCTGGGTAAACCTCCGCTTGTTTCCAAGAGGAGAGGGCAAGTCGTTTACGAACGTTGCTCTACAGTGATGAAAGTATGGGACCTTGTTCCTGGTAGTTTGTATGTCTATCATGGCATCACAGTTCCCGTTGCAACAAACTACAACGATGAAACTACAGCCACAGTGGTTGGAGGGATAGAAACTGGTGACATGTTCTGCTGTGTCCAAGTAGAGAAAGACGAAGAAGAGCCAGATGGGTACTGGGTGAAGATACTGCATCCAAGACCAGGCAACAGTGATTGTCTCTCTGGATGGATATGGAGCAACGGCAATGATGTGTTCACAGATGTCAAACTCTAACATGATTCCATCAGAAGTAGAACCCGGAAAGGAAGCCAAGTTCACAGATGTCAAATCACCACAAACAAAACTATCCCCCTTCACGAGTACAACCAGGAAAACTGTACACAACTAGTCCCGGGTTCTGGCTAGACGTAGGTGAGAACAACTCAACGTTCGTGGTGGATGGGACAGACGTAGTCTGTGTGCTGGGTGTACGACAGTCCACCAAAGATAATGTGGAGTTAACCATCTTGACAGCTCACGAGGGAAGAGTAGGCAAAGCTTGGTTCTTTGCCGAAGGCAGTTATCATCGGTTCACGGAAGTCAGTGGTTAATAACCACAACAACACAGTGCCAACTTCAACGAACATAGAACAACTAGAACCTGGAAAGCTGTACACGCCCGTTACTTCGTTTTACATCTGGACCAGACAACGAACAGTTGTTATCGGGTCTGGAGAAGTGTTCTGTGTGTTGAAGAAACAAGTGGTTAAGGGTTGTTATCACTCAACAGAAGTCCGGTTCAGTCTGTTGCTTGCTGACACAGGAGAAGTGATAGAATCTTCGCACACCATCCATGATAGTTCAGCCTGGTTACCTGAGTTCTATGAACCAACATCCGAAAACAGTAGAAAATGAAACAATGAAACTGTATACAGTCAATCACGCAAGCATGGAACCCGGGAAGTTGTACAGTTTCGAGGGTGAGGTTGTTGTGTGCGGGTGGAGTCTTCTAACCAACACGGCAGTTGCTATCAATCCCGGAGAGGTTGTGTGTGTGTGTGTGTGTGTGTGTTGAAGAGGGATGTTGTAGACGGAGCTAATCCCACACTGGAACTAACCCTTCTGTTGGCCAAGACAGGAGAGATAGTCAAGAGCACATTCTACTTCACCAACTATTTTCCCAAGTTCCATGAAGTAGGTGAGAGTAAAAAAGGATTGTAATGTGCTAGTAGCAAATCTGGAATCAGGAAGGCTGTACAACTCTAATGGAGTTGTGTATGGATGGAATTTCGCCAAGCAAGCCGCAGTTGCTATCAATCTGAGAGAAGTGTTCTGTGTGTTGAAGAGAGAGGTGTCAGGTTCCATACTGAAACTAACCCTTCTCCTAGCCAAGACAGGAGAGATAACCGAGAGTACATTTTATCTCAACAGCTCCATCCCCGAGTTCTATGAAGTGGGCGGGCAGACCCAGCCTTTGTCCTAGAAAAATTTTCTTCCCCTTTTCACAATTTTTTCTTTTTTTGAACTTTTCCCAGAAAAAATCTTTTCTCAATTTTCTTTGGAAGCATCGTCCATAACAGAAAAAATCACCCAAGAAATTTTTCTCATATTTTTCTTTGGAAGCATGGCACCCTCCGTGCCAACGCCCCCTGGAGAACCCCGGGGGACCCGCCCCCCACCCCCAAGCCCCCCACGTACCCCCACGTCTGCAAAGGGTGGGCCATGCTCCGGTTCTTGCTTTGCCGCGTATTCCCCCTTGTGTCATAACAAACCATATAAACCAGTTCTTGCTTTTCTGGGTTGTGGCTATGTTGAGAAAGCAAACCAGACAGGGATAGACCATTGTTGGCTTTCTTGGGTTGGTCTATTACAAGAACGTAAACTTTGATTATGACGCGGTATGTCATCAACAATACGTGCAACTCGGCTGTAGAAGGGAGGGCTGTGTCCCTCCCCTTGTTCTCCCTTGTTCTCCCTTGTTCTCCCTTGTTCTCCCTTGTTCTCCCTT